>CEQB01045427.1_pt1 | contig 34731 bp, 43 predicted proteins | sample 530581 | NCBI WGS metagenome assembly CEQB01 (sample SAMEA2620588, study PRJEB7988) | marine metagenome | biome: marine biome (ENVO:00000447); feature: deep chlorophyll maximum layer (ENVO:xxxxxxxx); material: "saline water (ENVO:00002010), including plankton (ENVO:xxxxxxxx)" | depth 75 m
GGTAGAATATGAAGGAACATTAGATGATTTATTCAAGGCTGATATAGATAAATTTATTGAATATAACCTTAATGATGTTGAAATAGTAAAGCAGATAGATGAAAAATTAAAATATATCGATTTATGTAGAGCGATTTGCCATAAGGGCCATGTTCCATATCAAAAGATATATGTGCAATCACAAGTTCTAGAAGGCTCTGTATTAACGTTTTTAAGACGAATAAATGTAGTAGCAGCAAATAAAAATTATAATGTCCAAAAAGATGCCAAATATAGTGGTGCATTTGTTATGGATCCAAAACCTGGAAGATATGAATGGATTTATGATTTAGATTTAACATCACTATATCCCTCAATTATTATGTCATTGAATATATCACCAGAAACCAAACATGCAACAATTATAGATTGGGATTATAATGATTTTCATAATAATGTTCAGCGAAATTATACGTTAAAATTAAAAAAGAAAAATAAGCATGAAAAGGTTGATACTGAAGAATTAAAGGAATATATAAAAGTTAATAAATATTCCATTTCAGCTAACGGTGTATTATATGTCACAGATAGAAAAGGTCTGATTCCATCTATATTAGAAAAGTGGTTTGAAGAGCGTGTTGAATATAAAAATAAAATGAAAAAATACGCTAAGGCAGGAAATGAAGAAAAAAAGAATTATTATTTCGAGAGACAATGGGTAACTAAAATTCTTCTTAATTCAATGTATGGTGTTTTAGGATCCCCTACATTTAGATGGTTTGATTTAGATAATGCAGAAGCCATTACATTATCGGGCCAAGAGTTGATTAAAAATACAGCAAAAATTGTAGATCATTACTATAATAAAGAATTGGGAACGGAAGAAGAATATTGTATTTACACAGATACGGATTCTGTTTTCTTTTCTGCCTTGCCATTAATTAAGCACAGATACCCTAATATGGATATTAATGATTCTAAATTAATGACGGAAAGAATTCTTGAAATTACACCAGAGGTGCAGGACCATATTAATGACACATATAATATGTATGCTAAAAAGTTTCATAATATCGATAAACATTTATTTGATATAAAACAGGAAACGATTGCAAGGTCAGGAATATGGATTGCTAAAAAAAGATATGCTCAGTGGATTATTAATAATGAGGGAATTGATGTTAATAAATTAGATGTAAAAGGAATTGACGTTGTAAGATCAAATTTTCCAGATGCATTTAAGAAGTTTATGAAAGAAATTTTGATGGGTATCTTACAGCATAAAACAAATTCTCAAATAAACGATATTGTTTTGGATTTTAGAGAAACTATTAAGGAATACCCTATAGTTGATATTGCAAAATCGACTGGAGTTAAAAACATATCTAAATACCTAATCGGAGCTAAACCATTCCAAACACCATTCAAAGGTGTTCCTGCACATGTTAAATCTGCAATAAATTACAATGACTTGATAACACATTACGGAAAGCAGAATCAAGGACAAATTGTGGATGGTGATAAGATTAAATGGGTATACTTAAAAAATAATGAACTCGGATTAGAAACATGTGCATTAAAGGGATATGATGATCCTGAAGAAATAGTTGATTTTATAAAAAAATATATTGACTATGATAGAATATTTAAAGGCGAATTAGAGAATAAATTATCGGCTTTTTATGATGCAATGAAATGGGGAAGGTTACCAGAAAAAAATGCAAAAATTATTAGTAAATTCTTTGAATTTTAATATATTTTTTGTATATTAATATAATTATAAATAGGAAGAAAAAGGTTATGAATAAAAAGACATTAACAGGTTTTATACAGAAATACTCACTTGGCAATACGGTTGAATCGGTGGAATGGAAATGTGATAATAAAATATTATCTACAAATTTCGTATCTGAGGATAAGACAATGATGGGTGAGGTGATATTGAAAGATAGCGGATTAGAAAATTGTTCAATTGGTATTTATACCACATCACAGTTATTAAAAATGTTATCAATATTAGGAGATGATATTAAATTATCATTATCCAAAGTAGATGAAAAATATACTGGAATTAAATTAAGCGATACAAACATGAATACGGATTATGTATTAGCAGATCCTGATGTCATACCAAAAGTTCCTACTCTAAAAGAGTTACCAAAATTTACGACGGAAATCACAATTGATGATAATTTTATAAATCAATTTATAAAGGCTAAAAATGCACTATCAGATATTGATTATTTTACAATCGTAGATAAAGGAAATCCACAACTAATAATAGGTTATTCAGCTATTAATAGCAATAGAATAAAATATAATATTTTAACAAAAGGTGATTCTAATCTAGACCACATTTCATTCTCAAGTGATTATTTTAAGGAAATCTTACTATCTAATAAGGATATGGAAAATGGGAAATTGGAAATAAGTTCTGATGGATTGGCTAGAATCACATTCAGCGATAGTAAGTATAAAACAACGTATTATTTAATACAAAAACAAATTAATTAGGAGAGAGTTATGAACCCAATCGGAGACAGATTACTTATTAAACCTATTGATGCAGCAGAAGTTACATCAGGAGGTGTTATTATGCCGGACTTGGCACAAGAAGCAACAAATCAGGGCGAGGTGATTGCAGTAGGACCTGGAAAATTATTAGAAAATGGGCAAAGAGGCCATATGCAAACTAAAGTAGGAGATACTGTTGGTTATGCAAAATTCGGAACAAATAAAATAACCATTGATGAAGTTGATTATGTTACAATTAAGGAACAGGATACTTTATTAATTATTAAAGGAGATAAATAATGGCTAGAATTTTAACATTCGACGACGAAGCAAGAAAGAAATTAAAATCAGGTGTCGACCAACTTGCAAATGCAGTGAGTGCAACATTAGGACCTGCAGGAAGAACTGTGGTAATTGAAAAAGACCATGAGCATGTATCTACAAAAGATGGTGTATCGGTAGCAAAAGAAATTGACCTTGAAGATGCAGTTGAAAATTCAGGTGCGCAGATGGTAAAAGAGGTTGCAAACCAAGTGAATGATGCAGCTGGTGACGGAACTACGACAGCAACGGTTTTAGCTCAGGCAATTTTTTCTGAAGGATTGAAAACATTGTCTAGTGGTGGTAATGCTGTGGAAGTAAAGAGGGGTATTGACAAAGCAGTAAAGGAGGTTATCTCTGATCTTGATAAAATGAGTAATGAGGTTAAATCATCTGAGGAAATTCAACAAGTTGGTAAAATCAGTGCTAATGGTGATGAAGGTATAGGTAATTTAATTTCAGCTGCAATGGATAGAGTTGGAAGAGAGGGAGTAGTTACTGTAGAAGAAAATAATACAGCCGAGGATGAACTAGAGGTTGTAGAAGGTATGCAATTTGAAAGAGGTTACCTATCTCCTTATTTTATTACAAATCAGCAAGAATTAAAAGTTCAGTTGGAAAATCCTTGGATCTTATTATATGATAAAAAGATTTCATCATTAAAGGATTTAGTAAAGGTATTAGAACAAGCAATAGCAGCTAATAAGCCATTATTTATAATTGCAGAGGATATTGAAGGTGAAGCTTTAGCGGGACTTATTGTTAATAAGGCAAGAGGAACATTACAAGTTGCTGCTGTAAAGGCACCTGAATTTGGTGATAGAAGAACTCAATATTTAGAAGATTTAGCAGCCTTAACTGGTGGGACGGTTATTAGCCCTAATAAAGGTCTTAAATTAGATAAGGTAACGGCTGATGATTTTGGAACTTGTAAAATGATTACTGTAACAAATAAGTATACAACAATTATTGATGGTGCAGGATCTGTAGAGGATATTGAAGCAAGGTGTGAGGAAATTAAAACATTAATTGATAATTCTACATCTGATTACGAAACGGAAAAGGCACAGGAAAGATTAGCAAAATTATCAGGAGGTGTAGCCATATTAAAAGTCGGAGCGGAATCTGAATTGGAATTAAAGGAAAAGAAGGATAGGGTAGAAGATGCTTTGAATGCAACAAGAGCAGCATTAGATGAAGGTATTATACCTGGCGGTGGAGTAGCATTAAAAAGAGCTGTTGAGGGTATTGAATTTGGGTGTTATGATAATGCTGATCAAAATGATGGGGCTTTAATTATATCAAGGGCATGTGAAAAACCTTTTGATACTATTATGGAAAATGCAGGATTAAATTCTGAGGTTATTTGGAATAAAATTGAGGCATCAGAATATAATGGTACTGGTGGATATGATGCTAGAAGGGAAATTGTAGTAGACATGTTTGATGCGGGTATTATAGATCCAACTAAGGTTACAAAAACAGCTTTACAAAAAGCAGCTTCAGTGGCAGGAACTTTATTAACAACAGAATGTGTAATAACGTCGGCTAAAACCGACAAAGATGAATCGGCTCCAATGATGCCGATGATGTAAGAGGAATAATTATGACAACAGAAATAATTAATGCATTAACTGCAAAATTTACTGCGGATAAATTGAGAGCAATCGCTAATCTAACAAATTATATGAATAATCCTGTGGGAGTTGGTGAGCACCCTGATATTGTAGCTGAGTGTGAAAAGTTAGTAGATTCAATATCTGCAGCAAATGGAAAATTAGAAGTATTACAACAAATTCAGCCTAAAAAGGTTGATGAATCAAAATAATTTTTGTATATTAATATATGGCGCAAGAAAATACATTATGGGTAGAAAAATATAGACCTGATACTCTAGAGGGATATGTGGGGAATGACACACTAAAAAGTAAAATAGAAATCTATTTGAAAAGTGGTGATGTTCCCCATTTACTACTTTACGGAAAAGCGGGAACGGGTAAAACAACGTTGGCAAAGATAGTCACAAATAATATAGACTGTGATTATCTTTATATTAACGCGTCTGATGAAAATAATGTAGAAACCGTTAGAACAAAAATTAGAGATTTTGCTAGTTCCGTTGGATTTAGAAAATATAAAGTTATCATATTGGATGAAGCGGATTATTTAACACCAAATGCACAAGCCGCATTAAGAAATCTAATGGAGACATTTTCTAAATCAACCAGATTTATATTAACATGTAATTACGTAGAAAAAATTATTGACCCAATACAATCTAGGTGTCAGGTATTTGGAATCACACCACCTTCGAGAAAAGAGGTTGCGGTGAGATTGGGAAATATATGTTCAAATGAAGGTGTTAAATTAGATATGGATGCTCTTGTTCATATAGTCAATTCAACTTATCCAGATATTCGTAGAGGGATTAATGCTTTACAAAGACAGGTAGTTGATGGTACAATTATAATAGACAAACAGTCTATGCTGGAATCTAATTACATGGTAAAGATATTACAGGAATTAAAGGGCAATAAAAGTTTTAATACGATACGAAACATAGTAGCAAAAAGTCAGGTAAAATCATTCGAGGATTTATATAGATTTTTATATGATAATATAGATGATTTTGCACCAAATAGTATTGCTAAGGTGATACTGATAATTTCAGATACTCAATATCAGGATGCATTTGTTGTTGATAAGGAAATCAATGTTATGGCAATGTTTAGTAAAATAATAGGAGAAATATAATGACAAACGCAAAAAGAAATGAAAAGGGTCTAAATATGAATATTAATTTAGATCAATGTGACGATGTTACATGCGCTGCTTGTGGAAACTTAACATTTAGGCAAGTTGTAATGTTCAAAAAAGTATCAGCAGTATATTCACCAACAGGAAAGGCTTCATTAATTCCTTTGCAAGTATTCGAATGTTCAGAATGTGGTCATGTTAATGATGAGTTTATTCCAAAACCAACAGATAAAGCTGGAACAAACGCATTAGACAATGGCTAAAAATATATTTGAACACTTAGCGGATATAACACATAAAAAAACGGATCCTAATACCTATTCGGAATCCGATTGGAAATCATATACACCATATATGATTAATAGATGGATTAGCATGAATCCTGCTGCCATTGATATTGTAAATGTAATACAAAAACATTATAGTTTACCTAAAAAAATACATTATAAATTATACTCAGATATATTTCCAAAACAAAAATTGTATACGAGATATATTAAAGCTCCGAAAAATATAAAATATACACCAGAATTAATCAATATTGTTAGTTCACATTTTGAGATATCAAAAACCGAAACAAAAGAGTGTTTAGATTTGTTTTTTTCAGATAATTTACGTATATTAGAATTAAAGAATATCTTAAAGAAGTATGGGCATACTGATAAAGATATAAAAAAGATGATAAAGGTTAAAAGATGACAAATAATAGAGATAAATTAAAAAAGGTATATCCTGAGATTGCAAAGGCATATGAAAGGGTATCAATGGAACAGTATGAATTATTTGCTGGTAAGATGTTAGATTATGGTAAAGGAAATATCTCAGTCGGATCCAACTTAGATACTGAAGAAGAAGTTCATGTTGCAATGACAGGATTATGGTTTAGAATAAATGATAAAATTAATAGACTAAAACAATTAGTTTTATTAAATAAAAAAGCAAATGTAAAATCGGAATCGATAAAAGATACATTTCAGGACTTATCGATTTATGGTATAATAGCACAAATAGTAAGCAACGGTAAATGGCGTTAAAATCAATATACGATCTAACAGGTGTAAAGGGTAAGAGAAATATTTCTTATTCTCAATATTCTATGTATGACCAATGTCCTAAGCGATGGAAAATAAATTACATGGATGGCAATAAGGAATTTACCCCTAATATACACACAACCTTTGGAACAGCATTCCATGAGACATTGCAATCATATCTAGGTATAATGTATGAAGATTCTGCTAAGGCTGCAGATGAATTGGATTTACCTAAACTATTAAAAGATTTTATGGCAAAGGAATACAGAAAGAATATGGCTATTACAGGAGGTAAACAATTCACCACACAAAGCGATATGGTTGAATTTTTATATGATGGTATAGATATATTAGAGTATTTTGTAAAGAAAAGAGGTGCTTATTTTAGTAAAAGAGGAACAAAATTAATCGGAATTGAAATGCCGATTAAAGTGCCTATGGAATGCAATGAAAATGTTATAATGAAGGGATTCATTGATATTGTCATGTATGATGAAAGAACAGATAGATATAAGATTTATGATATTAAGACATCTACTAGGGGATGGAATAAATGGCAGAAGGCAGATAAAAATAAAACATCACAAATGGTTTTATATAAAACATATTTTGCAAAGCAATATAATATAGATGTAGAGAAGATTGATTTGGAGTATTTTATTGTTAGAAGAAAAATAGCTCATGATACGGAATGGCCAATGAAAAGGATCCAAACATTTGTTCCGGCATCGGGTAAACCTACTAGGAATAAATTAGATAAAAGTATCGAGGCATTTGTAGCGAATTGTTTTAATGAGGACGGATCATATAATACAGAAGGCAACTTTCCAGCTGTAGCGGGGAAGAATAATAAACACTGTAAGTATTGTGATTTTAGAACGGATGAAAATTTGTGTAAAAAAGCAGAAAGAATTTTAGAAAATTAAGATATTTATTAATGAACAAACCGATTATGAATTCAAGTATTTTATTAAACAATTATGGACTACAAAGTTATCTACGTTCCACCTTCGGGCACAACGCAACACACTCAGCATGGCTGGATTGCAACCCTTGGCGACGTATGTGTAGGGCATATAAGAATGCAGCAGGAATCGGGAAGAAGACTAAAATTTCTAGATGCTTGGGTTCATGAGGATTATAGAAGAAAGGGTATATTTAGAAGGTTATGGGAAACACGTTGGGAATTTGTGCAAGAAAATTATAAAGGATTTAAAGCATATGCTTGGGCAAAGCCAATGAGTTTACCTCTATTAATAGAAAAAGGTTTTGATGAAGGTGATACATGCGTTTACGTAGAAAAGGAAATATGAGAATAGCAATTATAGGTAGTCGAGAATACGAAAATCGTAACAAAATAAAAAATACGATATTTGAATTAAGAAAAAGAATTGGCGATGAGTTATTAATTGTTAGCGGTGGAGCGAAAGATGGTGCAGATAAATATGCTAAAAAATATGCATTAGAACTAGGTTGCAAATATATGGAATTTAATCCTGCACATACAGTTCATAATTTATATTCTGCATGTAATGAAAATTTTTATAGTAAACCTTATTCACCAAAAAACTTTTTTGTTAGAAATACAATGATGGCAAAATATGTAGATAGAATTATAGCTTTTATTCCTAATAATACAAAAGCAAATGGTTCTCATCATACATTAAATGAGGCAAAAAAATATAGAAAAAAATGTGTAATTATTGACTGATTTTTCCTATATACGTATATTTATATATGAATATATACATAAGGGAGAAATGTTATGACAACAAAATTAACATCGGTTAAAATAAGTATCGATCTTCAGAAAAAATTCAAAAAGGATTGTATAGAGGAAGATATGAATTTACAAAAATTGGTTAATAGATCACTACATTTATATTTAAGTGATACTAAATTTAGAAAAAAAATTAAAACCGTAGATCATTTAGGATCTAAATTATAAGGAGAAATAGGTTATGGCAAAGAAGAAAATACTTCTATTGAGTGATGATTTGCGATTACATAGTGGAGTAGGAACTGTTTCGAAGGAATTTGTAAGAGCAACAATAAAGGAATTTGATTGGGTCCAATTAGGCGGAGCTATAAAACATCCAGACGAAGGTAAAATACAAGATTTATCTCAGGATATGGCTAATGCAACGGGTGTAAATGATGCATACTGTAAAATATATCCGGTTTCGGGATATGGTAATCCTCAGGTATTAAGACAAATAATTAGCATAGAACAACCTGATGCAATATTACACTTTACGGATCCTAGATTTTGGTATTGGTTATATCAAATGGAACATGAGATAAGACAAGATATTCCTTTAATGTTTTATACAATATGGGATGATTTACCATTCCCTAGATGGAATGAACCATTTTATGAATCATGCGATCAATTAATGTGCATATCAAAACAGACTACAAATATAGTTAGAAATGTAGTAAGAGAATTTCCTAAAGAAAAGTGGCAAATAAATTATGTTCCTCATGGGATTAATGAAACGGTTTTCTTTCCAATACAAGAAAGTGATGCTGATTATGGTAACCTATTAAATTTCAAGGATTCTATCTTGAAAAAATCTGAACCGGAATTCATTATATTTTGGAATAATAGAAATATAAGACGAAAAAATCCAGGTGATTTAATTTTAGCTTATAATCAATTTGTGAATGGGCTTCCTGAGGAAAAAAGAGATAGTATCCTATTATTATTGCATACTGATAAAGTTGATGATAATGGAACAGATATACCAGCTGTAATTAAAGAATTATGTCCTTACAATATTTTATTTACAGGTAAAAAAGTAAATGAAAGAGAAATGAATTATTTATATAATTTAGCTGATGTAACTGTAAATATAGCATCAAATGAAGGATTTGGATTATCGGGCGCAGAATCATTAATGGCCGGAACACCTATTATTAATAATGTAACTGGTGGGCTACAAGATCAATGTGGATTTGTTAAGGATAACGGTGAATTAGTAACAGAGGATGATTTTAATGAATCTTGGGGATCTAATCATGATAAACGATATATAAAATGCGGTGAATGGGCTAAACCCGTTTTCCCATCGAATAGATCATTACAGGGTTCACCTGCAACGCCATATATATTTGATGATAGGTGTAAATTTGAACATGTAGCAGAGAGAATGAGAGAATGGTATGATATGTCTAAAGGTATGAGAGATATGTGCGGATTGTCAGGAAGATCATTTGTTATGAAACCTGAGGTTGGAATGTCATCTAGGGAAATGGGTAATAGATTTATTAAATTTATAAACATGACCTTGGATAAATGGACGCCGAGAGATAGATATTCATTATATAAGATGGGAGAGAAAATATGAAACCGATAATATTAATTCAAGGGCCTGTAGCTACTAGATCGGGATATGGTGATCATACTAGAGATTTAACAAAATCGTTAATGGAAATATATTCTGATAAGTATGATATTAAAATTATGAGTATGAAATGGGGCGAATGTCCTATGACAGGTCTCGATGAAAATAATCCCGACCATCAAAAAATTATGAGTTGCATATTAAAAACACCTCATTTACCAAAACAGCCTGAGATATTTATTCAAGTATCTGTACCAAATGAGTTCCAAGCTATTGGCAAATATAATATTGGAATAACAGCAGGTATAGAAACCACTGTATGCTCAAAAGAATGGTTAGATGGTGTTAATAGAATGGATTTGAATTTAGTCCCATCACAACATTCAGCAGATGTCTTTAAAAATATTACATTTGATAAGATAGATAATAATACTAAGAAAAGTGTAGGGTCATATTCGTTGCAAAAACCTGTGGAGGTACTATTCGAGGGTCTTGATACTAAAATTTATAAAAAGACTAAGGATATACCAAATACTATAAATGATACTCTTAAAAATATTAATGAACAATTTGCATTTTTATTTGTGGGACATTGGTTGCAAGGAAACCCAGGTCATGATAGAAAGGATGTTCATACATTAATAGATTCATTCTGTGAGGCATTTAGATCTAAACAGGTTAAGCCAGCATTGATATTAAAAACCAGCGGAGCAGGATTTTCTATAATAGATAGAAATGATATAACAAAAAAGGTAAATAATATAATAGAAAAATATGGTGAATCGGCTCCATCTATTTATTTATTACATGGAGATTTGACCGCCGAAGAAATGAATGGGTTATATAATCACCCAAAGGTTAAAGCTCATATATCTTTTACTAAAGGTGAGGGATTTGGAAGACCGTTACTAGAAGCATCGGTTAGCCAAAAACCAGTTATAGCAACCAATTGGTCAGGTCATGTAGATTTCTTAAAACACTCGGTAATGTTACCTGGACAGGTAAATCAGGTTCACAAATCAGCAGTGTGGAAGGATGTCATTATACCCGAATCGGGTTGGTTTTACGTTAATGTTAATTATGCTATAAAAACTATGAAACAGATATTTAAGCATTATAAAAAATATTTACCAAATGCTAGAACGCAGTCTAAGTATAGTATAGAAAATTTTTCGTTAGATAAAATGACTGTCAAATTTAAGGAAATATTAGATAAATATGTTCCAGAACCAACGGAACAGGTAAAAATTAAATTACCTAAATTAAATATGAATAATTCGGTAGACAAAAAGGAATTGCCTAAAGTAAAATTACCGAAATTAAAAAAAGTGGAGTAAGTTATGAGTTCTGAAAAAGAAAATGAAAAAGCATTAGAAAATTTTTTAGCAGAAGAACCTGAAAAAATAAAATCACCATTTACTGGTAAAAAAAATTGTTTTGTTCAGGAAATGGGTGAAGCTAAATCATATTTATGTATAGATTCAGGGTATACAACAAATTCATCTTATAAGATAGATTCGGAAGCTATAAAACAAACAATGGAAAAATCACCTAAATTAATTAGAGACTTACAATATATAGATGAGGATAGGGGTTTAATATGGTTCCCGTCTATAGTTCAGGTTCCTGGTATAGGTATGATATTTCCAGATGGTTCATCGATTGATGATTGGGGGTATTCTGTAGCTAAACAAGTAGCGATTCCAACTGAAGAACAAAAAAATTACCCAATTCCAGGCAAAGAAGGATCATATTATCAATCTAGGTTGGATTTGGAAAATCTAAAGACATTCGATAAAATGAAGTTTGAGGATGCTTGCGAGGAATTGAATATTATAGAGGATGTTAAAAATGGCTAAACCAGAAGAATATGTATTAAATGTTAATTATATAGAACCTGGAATGATTATTAAATTTAATTATAAAAAAGTTAATGGTCAAAAAAAGAATTATTTTGTGGTTGTTGTAGATAAAAATCATAATGGAAAAATGCATGCAATTAATGCACATGAAGTATCTATTGAACAACTAGCCCAACTTGGTGTAAAAACAAGTGAGAGACTTAAGAGGGCAAGAAATTTAGATATACCGATTATAGAAAATATGGATCGGGCAGGAACGGAGGGATATAGAACATTTTTGGTGGGAAATATCAATGATGTTATGGTTCTTAAATACCCATTCCCTCAACAGCAAATTGATGCTACAAAGGAATTGGATATTCCGAAGAGTGCTATTGAAGGTCAGAAAACTATAGAAGCAGTAGAAGCAGGTGGGCCTATGGATGAAGCAATTGAGCAGGAAGTTAGAAGTCAGCCTGATGACGTGATAGTACAAAAAATTAAGCAAAAGCTTAAAGAAAAATTTAATAGAGAAGATTAGGGATATATAAATGAAAATTAGTTACGCAATTCCTGTATGCAATGAGCATAAGGAAATAGAAAAATTATTGACATTTTTATTTGAACATAAACGACTTGAGGATCAGGTAGTGGTTCAGATGGATAGTAATGCAACTGATGAAGTTATTAATGTGTGTGAAAGATTTGAATCTAAACCCCACAATGAATATAGTTTGAATCAATTTACATTAAATAAAAATTTTGCAGCATATAAAAATAATTTGAATAAAAATTGTAATGGCGATTGGATATTTCAAATTGATGCAGATGAAATTCCGAATGAATATTTAATTAAGGCATTACCTTATATTTTAGAATCCAACTCAGATGTTGAAGCATATTGGGTTCCTAGAGTAAATACAGTAGCAGGTATTACTGATGAACATATTGCAAAATGGGGATGGAAGATTAATGAAGATGGGTGGGTCAATTTCCCGGATTGGCAAATGAGAATATATAAAAATGATGATAATATTTATTGGATCAAACCGGTACATGAACAATTAAAAGGTTATACTAAATTTGCAAATCTTCCAGCAGAAGAAAAGTATGCACTTTATCATCCAAAAAACATTGGAAGACAGGAAAAACAAAACGCATTCTATGACACAATCTAAAAATGTAATTTGGTGGACAGCGATTAATAATCCTTCCCATCAAGAAAAATATGGTGGTTACGAATATTTTGAATACTCAAGAAAAACTTGGCAATATTGGTGTAAAAGAAATGATGTTGAATTTGTAGAATTTACAGAACCACATGAGAAGGATCTTAATAGATTTAATCCCAATTGGCAGAAGTGTTTATTTGTATTTGATGAATTAGATAACCGTAATATTAAATATAATAAAATAGCTTTAATGGATAGCACGGCTATGATTAAATGGGATGCACCGAATTTCTTCGATCTAACAGATGATAGATTTACAGCATGGAGAGATATGGATAATATGAGGTGGGTCTATGATAGTATTTTAGGTTATAAGGATTTCTATAATTTTGATTGTGATATTCTGAAATATTTTAATAGTGGATTTATGATTTTTAATGAGTCTCACAAAAAATATTTTAACTCATTGAAGGAACATTATTACAGTAATATAGATAAATACATAGAATTACAGTCTAAATTGGTCAAAAAGGGAAATGATCAAACCCCATTAAATTATTGGATGCAAATGAATAATGTAGAAATAAATTTAGATTTACCAATAGCTTTCAATTTAACACATATGCATAGAAAAGAAATGTTTGTAAATAATTGGCAGTTAGGTATAGATAAAACTCCCCATTTTATTAAACATGGTTATGTCTGGAGATTTAATGGCATACCAAAAAATGAGAGAACTAAGGCTATGAAATGGACTTGGGATAATGTGGAGAATATGTATGTCTAAAAACGTAGTATTTTTACCGGCAATAGTAGTTGAAGGCAATGAGTCTAGATCAGCACCATATAAATACGGTATTGATAGTTGGAAAAAATGGTGTGATAAAAATAACGTCGAATTATTTATTTTAGATCAATTAATATATCCAATAGATTATATGAAAATTACTTGGCAACGATATATGATACATGAATTATTGGAGGCAAATAATATAGAATACGATCAGGTTTTAATGATGGATTGTGATTCAATTATACATCCAGATACTCCAAATTTCTTTGAAATGACAGATAATAAATTTGTAGGTATACATACACAAGGCAGTTATGATTGGGTTTTAAGAAGTATGGAAAATTATTCACATTATATATTTGGTGGTGAATGGTTTCCTTTTTGGGAATATATTCAGGGAGGATTTCAGATTACTAATAAATCTCATAAACAATTTTATAAGGATATAATTAAATTTTATCAGGATAATGAGCCTAGGATACAAGAAGTGCAAAAATTTCATGTTGGGACGGATCAACCTATGATAAATTTTTTATTAAGAAAACATAATATTGATATAAAATTATTACCGTGGGAGTTTAGTATGTCGGATATGCCACGTAAAGAAATTTTAGATAATGATATGACATTTACCAAATGTGGTTGGGTTTATCAATATAATGCTATTCCAGACAATCATGATGCTAGAAGGACCGCAGAGTGGATGAAACGAACTTATGAGTATTTTCATGGAGAATTAAAATGAGTTTTGGTAAAGCTAGCATAAGTGAAGTTTGTTATAATTTTATAAGGGAAAATTTAACGGAAGGCAAAACTATTTTGGAATTAGGTAGTGGTTGGGCAACAGGAGAATTAGGCAAATATTATAATATGATATCTATAGAGCATGATGGTCAATGGATAGAACAGCACAATTCGGATTATATTTATGCTCCTATAAGATTATATAATGAATCTTGGACAAAGCCCGATATTGATGAAAATGATGGATGGTATGATGTGGATGATGTTAAATTTCATTTGCAAGACAAAAAGTATGATATGATATTAGTAGATGGACCTCCGGGATGGTTAAATTCAGCAGGCCCTGGTAAAACTATTGGTCGTGGTGGATTTTATAAGCATATGGATTTATTTAACACAGATGTCCCTATCATTATCGATGATATAGATAGGGCTCCTGAAATGCATTTACTTAAATTGGTAAGTGAAAAATTAAATAGACCATATATTATTTTAGATGATAAAGCAACGGGAGTAATAAATGCATAACTGGACAGAAATATTAAGTAGTGTAAATCATAAAGATGTTGAGGGCGTAAGAAGTGCAACTTCTAAAAAGTTCAAATTGGATCTAATAGATTTTTTTGAACCTAAAAATTCAAAAGATTGGAGAATAATAGAAGTGGGAAGCTATTGTGGAGACACAACTGTAATACTAGCCAATCTATTTAAGCAAGTCGATGCTATTGAGATAAGTCCCGTCAAGATAAAAATAGCAGAGCAAAAAACCAAGAAATATAAAAATGTATTATTTCATAATATGGACGCATATAAGAATGATTGGCCTGTTACTGATTACGAGGTGGCATTTATCGACTGTGTGCACACAACAAGTGCAGTCATACAGGATATAAATAATGCTAAAAAATATTCTAGTAAATTAAAATATATAATATTTGATGATTATGGTGCACACAGTCAGGTTAGAACAGCTATAGATTCTGTAGAATGGAAAAATATGATAGACATTGGATATAGTGATTTTTTACCCAATATTGGAAATATTACGGGCTCAGAAGGACTAATATGTGAGGTTTTATATGAAAACTAAATTTGCAATAGGATGCTTAGTGCAGTGGTATGAATGTGATATTATTGAAGAATATGCAGATTCATTATATGACGCTATTAATGCATATGATGGTGAGGTAGTAGTAGATTTCACAATTTGCAAAACACAGAAACTAGAAAAATGTACATCTATAAAACAACGTACTGATTGTTGTGAAAAAATTAGGGATGTCCTAAAGAATAGAAAATGGTTCAATTGGAAAGAGACAGGTGATATTCATACTATAGCAGATTATAGGAGGGAATTTAATACTAAATATTGCGATGATGTAGATGTATTAGTTTGGGGAGAAAGTGATGCTATATTACCTAAACAGATGTTTGTTATTCTAGATAATCTACATAAACAATCATTACAAAATAATAATCCAAAATATTTGGCATTCTTTGGGACATGCAAGATGTGGGATAAGTCATGGGAACCACTAGAACATACATTATTTACAGAGAAACCATTTATTGAAAATGATTATGATAATTGGTGGAGCTTAAAGTATACAATGAATAAACACGAAATGAATGAGATAAATAATAAGACAGATGAATTGGATGTTAGAATAATGCCCCAACATAAGTTTAACGGGTGTGGACTAGTAATCTCTTCGGAGGTGATTCGAGCTGGCGTTAACATTCCAAAATCTGTTTTCTTTGTTCATGAGGATTCTGCTTTTATGTTTATGACCAACAAGGTATTAGGTAATATACCACAGTATGTAATTAAAAATATACTATTAGTTCATAATAGAAATCATCCGCATAAGAGAAGATATATAAAGGGCGAAACGGGTGATACCTTAAACAAAAAAAGAAGAAGTAATGATTGGTATGTAAAAGCCAATAAAATGTGTGAGGAAAATTATATTAATTTATTTAATCCAAATTATAAATCATGGACTTGGGAAGATGTTTTATGAAATACAGCATATATACAGTCTTAAATGACGCTTATTGGAGATTCGGTCAAATTTTTATTAGATCTTTATATGATAAAATTGATATCAATAATATTAATAAAATTTATATATCTGATACGGGTCTTAAACAAAATCAAATAGAGTTATTAAAATCTTACGATAAGATAGAGATTATAGATAGTGAGATAGTAACAAATTTTAATGGCGGTTCTTGGTCAGATGAATGGCATGAAGTAGTATCATCTAAAACATTAATTCTAAAAAAGATATTAATGGATACGAACCACCCAGTTGTTATGATAGACGCAGATTGTTTATTTTATAAGGACATATCTGGATTAATCAATATGGATTATGATATACAGGTATGCAAAAGAAATAATCATATTCCTTGGCTAGGTTCATATGTATCAATTAATAATCCAAAAAAGGGTATAGAATTTATTAATAAATGGCGACAAAATATATATGAAGATGTGAGATATGATCAGGATGGACATCTAATGGCTAGAGAGAGTCCAGCATTAGGAAAAACTGTAGAAGAAACCTCATTAAATATAGGAGGTGTAGACGAACACATAGTATCAGCTTCCCATGAGGGTATGTTCAATGAGAATACCCATATTATACATTTTAAGGGATCTTCTAAATCAAAAAATGTTAAGGAATTATATGAAAAAAGATTAGGAACTTCAGGATTTAGATATGGTTTGGCCAAGCAATATTTGATACTAAATATTTTGTTTTTATGTAATAGGGAATATTATTATAAAAAAATGTCAAGAGTTAGATTCCATGGTATGGAAGCTATAGGACATGAAAGTAATGTTATGTGGTGGGGCCCTGGTTGGGAAGGCTATGATAATGACAAAACCGTTCAGGAAAATATAAATTTATTGGAGGATAAATGTGATTTAATAGTAGCCTATAAGCCACTTGAAATGAAGGATATGAAGAATGTAAATGTTCCAGTCTGTTTGCGATATAATGAAATGTATGACGAGGAATGGACAAGAAAGGAAATTGATGAAAGTGGAGCTGAATTAATTATCTGCCATCATGAAAATGATATGGAACCATATATAAAACATTACGGAAATAGTGTAAAATTTTATCATGTAGCACACTGTGCAGAAGCTAGTATATTTAGACAATTACATAGTCCTAAACAATATGATGTATTATTGGTAGGAGCGCTTGGTGCAAGAACCAAAATGGGACAACATTATCCATTAAGGGATAGAATGGCTCAATTAATACAAAAGATGCCTGCAAAATATAAAGTAGGTATTCATCAAAGACCGCATGGTAGACAAGATAATGCATTTGAAAATGTACAAGCTAAACAATTTGCAGCGGCTATAAATTCATCAAAAATATGTATTACAGATAGTGGTGCACCAAATTCAAGATTTGGCAAGTATGTGGAAATACCAATGTGTGGTACTGTCATAGCAGGGGATATTCCAGGAGAGGATCAGGATAATTTTAGAAAATTTATTATAGAGATAAATATGGAAATGTCTGATTCTGAAATTATAAATAAATTATGTTATTATTTGGATAATGAAGAAAAATTACTTATATTAAAACAAAGAGGTTTGGATTGGAGTAAGGGATATACACAGGAAAAATATGCACATAGATTTTTAGATGCAGCGCGAAATTATTTAGAGAGAAACCAATGAAGACAAATTTAACTATATGGGAAAATCATCTAGATTTGAATTTTATGAAAACATGTAATGGTAGAGCTACTGATAAAAATGGTTATAAATACAAAATAGCCTCTGAAATTGTATCACATGATTATAAATCAGTTTTAGACGTTGGGGCAGGTATAGGTCTTATGAATAATGTTCTTAAAAAAGCAGGGGGTAATATATCATACACCGCTGTAGAGATAACAAAAAAATATATAGAATATATGAAATCGCAAAATATTGATTGTTTAGAAATTACTGACTCAATTCCACTAGAAGATAATAGCTATGATTGTGTTATATCACTTGAAACCATAAACCATCAAGAAGATTACAAGCTACATTTGGATGAATTATTAAGAATTGCTAAAAATAAAGTTTATATAAGTTTTTTCAAAAAATTTCAAGAGGAAGTTAAAGTTGGGGAGACTAAACATTTAAGTGGTAAATTCCCTACTTATGTAAATGAATATGGGCTAATTGAAGAGCGAAATAAGATCGATGGGAAAGTAGTAGCTATATACAATTTTATCAATAAGAAAAAATTAACCGAATATTTAGATTCTTTGAATTTAGATTATCAGTTTATCCCTGATTTTAAGGATATACAAAATGTTTTATCAATAACGATTGGGGAAAAAAAATAATGCCAGCTGCTGTTCGTAATATGTTTGAGGAATATGTCAAAGATAGATTTGATATAAAGGATTGCATAGCTGTAAATAATGGAACTAGTGCCTTAATAGCACCTCTTTGGTCATTGGACTTGAAACCAGGGGATGAGGTTATAACTACACCATTTACATTTATAGCCACTAGTAACGCTATAGTTATAGCAGGCGCAAAACCTGTATTTGTTGATATAGATCCTAGCTCATTGTTAATAGATGTAAACAAAATTGAAGAAGCTATTACGGAAAATACAAAAGCAATAATACCGGTTCATTTATATGGTAGAATATGTGATATGGAATCGATAAATAGGATAGCTAATAAACACGATTTAGTTGTTATAGAAGATACTGCCCAAGCATTTGGTCAAACCACGTATGATGATAAACATGCTGGTATGATGTCGGATGCTGGAACATTTTCATTCTACAAAACAAAAAATATATCAACATTTGAGGGCGGTATGATATGCATACCTTATAATTCAAGATTGGATGATGAAAAGATTAGATCGATATGTGATCAAGGACAGGTGGGTAGATATAATCATGAGTATATAGGTTTTAATTTTAGATTAGCTGAGCCATTATGTTTGATGGCACTAGAACAAATGAAATTACATATGACTGGAATTAAAGCGGAATTAGGTTTACGCGGACCACAGCAAGGACACTATCCTGATGTGGTTTATAATCAGCCTATATATAAAAAACTTAATATCACAGGTAATTGTCCTATAGCAGAAAAAAAAGCTAAATATATTAAGGAGAATTTTAATGTATAACATCGGTGTTATTGGATGCGGAGCTATACTTCCAAGACATATTGAAGCCATAGAGGAAAATAGAAATTTTAATTTGATAGCTGTTTGTGATATCGATGATGATGCTCTACAATATGCAAAATCAATGTATAGTGTAAATGGTTATAAAAATTATAAAACCATGATAACAAAAAATCCGGATATCAATTTAATAGTTGTCGCAACACCAAATTCATTGCATTTTGAACAAGCATCATATGCATTAGAAAATGATTGTGATGTTTTAATAGAGAAACCTGTTTGTTTGGATCCGGATAAGGTTAGACTATTATCCACTATAGCTAATAAAAATAATCAAAAGGCATATACGGTATTACAGGTTAGGCTTAATCCCACAGTTAGGAAGGTTAAAGAAATATTGCAAAAAAATATTCTCGGCAAAATTAGGGGTGTGGGATTAATACAAAGATGGCAACGACCATTTGAATATTTTACAGGCTGGAGAGCTGAACCTCTAATAGGTGGAGGAACATTATATGAGTGCGGTATACATTATATGGATATAATGTGCCATTTATTTGGAAAACCGAATGTGGAATCTTCTAAGGTATATAATACAAAACATATAAATTGTGATATAGAAGATACTATATATTCTATACTTGATTTTGGGGATTATGGTGGAACATTAGAAGTAACTATATCAACTGAGCCGAGCAATTTAGAATGCTCCATATCAATAATAGCAGAAAATGGATATATAAAAATAGGAGGCAGAGCTTTAGATACAATTGAAGAAGCTAGGTTTATAAATGATGATATAGAAAAACAATACAAAAAAATAATTAATGGCATGAAACAATCAAAGGCACCAAATTCTTATGGAACTCATCAAGGTTCATGCCCAAACCATCCAAGTCTATATAAAAATATAAAAAACTTTGATTTAACACAATCAGAAAATGTCATCGATTTAATTGATGAAATATACAGAAAAACAAATATACGATATTATTAGGAGAGAAGATATGAAAAAATATAATGCATGTATAAATATATTATCAAGTAGGGATAGATGCTTACCTTTATGTGTAAGATCATTATGGGATAATTGGAATTACAGATATGATTATCCAGTATATGTTCATTATTTTGATGATATATATGATGATCCAAAACTAAGAAAGGATATTTTGGCATACACTAAATCTGATGTAAGATTTATTTCAATACCATATGAGACTCCAAAATGGATACCAGAAGATCAATTATTTTATAATAGACAAGATCTTTGGTATGTCAATACGGGCAGATTCGGAAAACATAGAAAGGGGTATTTGCATATGACCAATTTTTATAATAATACATACGGCTATCCAAATACAGAATTACATAACTATGATTATTATTTGCAGGTAGATGATGAATCTCATTTTCTAAAAGAGGTCCCATACAATTTCTTTGAGGTATTAGATGGACGCCCAGAACTTGCAGGTGCAATCAAAGTTACGCATGCTAAGGATAAAAGACCCCATCAAGGAAATTTTGATTGTAGAGTGGGTATGTGGGATCATATCAAAAATTATATCGAAAAATATAATATTACTCCAGGATCTAAATTTATTAGAGATTTATTAGAGGATCCTGATGCAGAGACAAATTTTCATGAAAAATCTACAGCGGATTCTTATATATTCAAAACAGAATTATTTAGAACTCCAGAATGGCAGCAATGGAATAAGGCATTAAATGAATCGGGTGGTTGTTATACAGGTCGATGGGGAGATGATGAATTAAATTACTTATTTTTCCTAATACATCATGATTATCCAGTCTATGATTTCAAAACAGTAGATGAGGGATACCATAGTCAGGGTGGATTAAAAAGTATATGTAAACAGTATTATGCTCCAAGTATTAAGGAATTTGATAGATAATGAATATATTATACGTTACAGCTAGGGGTGTATTAGGTGATGGTTATCCGTATAAATACTATGGTGATTTATATAGAGAACTTAAAAATATGGAAAATGTTTTTGTTCATCAAGGCCCTATAAATAATGCAGTTACAAATAATATGGATTGTATAGTATTTGGATTAGGCTATTTTGCACAAAAGGATAATGCATGTTTTGCCGAAATGCCTTATCTAAAAGATCTAAAAATTCCTAAAATAGCATATTTTCATAAACCACAAACAATGTTAGAGGAAAAATTAAATTTCTGTAAAATAAATAACTTTGATTTATTTATAGATTCTCAGATAACATATAAAGATCATGGAATTAGGTCAAATTGTGAATCGATTAGATTACCATTTGTGGCATCCGAAAAGGATTTTCATCCTAGAAACGTCGATAAAATTTATGATATAGGATTTTCAGGCACAATGAGACTTATAACACCAACAGGTAAGGTTGAGGGCCCAACAAGGGATATTAGAGATAGGATTTATGAAAAATTTAAGCATAAATCTTACAATCTTTTTTGGAATGCACATAATACATCATCAGATCGAATTGTATCGGTTGAAGAGTATGCTACAAAAATTAATCAATCAAAAATGTGGTTAGCAACAACAGGGCCAACCGAAGATATTAGTCCTAGATTTTTTGAGGTCATGTTATCAAAAACATTATTGTTTTGTAATAATATGCCATATGAATATGAGGGTATGTTTATAGACGGTGAAAATTGTGTTATGTATGATAATGATCTTAGTAATTTTTATGAAAAAATAGATTACTATCTTAACAATGAATCTGAAAGAAATAAAATAATAGAATCGGCATATGATAAGGCTATAAATTTATACACATGGAAGTGTATGGCTAAAAAATTGATATCTAGAATTAAGGAGATAAAAAAATGAGTTTCCAAGTAATATCAGATTTTGAATCAGAGGTAGCAAAGTTTTTTGGTGCACCATATGCTGTGGCGACTGATTGTTGTACTCATGGGGTAGAGTTATGTCTAAGACGTTCTAAGGTTAAAACAATATCAGTCCCTAAACGCACATATTTATCAATACCAATGTTAGCAAATAAATTAAACATTAATTTGAATTGGAAAGATGAAGATTGGAAGGATTATTATTATTTGACGCATAATATTATAGATGCAGCTGTATTGTGGAAAAGGAATAGTTATATACCCGGAACCTTTATGAGTATAAGTTTTCAATTTAGAAAACATTTAAGTTTAGGCAGGGGAGGAATTATTTTAACAGATAATAAAAATGCAGCTAAGGACCTTAAATATATGTCTTATGATGGAAGAAATCCAGACGAATCTTGGTCTGTTCAGAATATAAAAACAATGGGATATCATTACTATATGACTCCGGAAACAGCTCAACTAGGATTGGATAAATTACCAGAGGCAATAGAAAGAAAACCAAAAGACTGGTCTGTAAATGATTGGCCGGATTTAACCGAACAAATGGATGTATTCAAAAAATGAGAAAACAGGAAGATAATATATTCTTTAATATTTCGGATTTGAAATATATTGGAAAAAATGTCATAATTGGCAAAACAGTTAGAATTAGACAACCGGAAAAGGTATCTATAGGTGATAATACAATTATCGATGATTTTACTTATATTTCATGTGCTGTAGATATTGGAACAAATTGCCATATAGCATCTAATGTATCAATCACAGGGGGTTTGGGTAAATTCAGTATGGGAAATTATTCTACACTATCTAATGGAACATCTGTCCATTGTGCTTCTAGTGATTACAGAAAATGTTCATTAGATTTACCATCTGTTCCTAAATTAGAACAATTTGGCGGAGAAGTCAAAGATATTAATATAGGCGATTTCGTTACTGTAGGAGCTCATAGCTGCGTTCTACCAGGCTCAAATATACCAGAAGGTGTTTCATTTGGGGCATACACTTTGATAAAAGATCGTTCTGATTATGAACCTTATCATCTGTATGTTGGGCATAATTGTAAGGATCTTGGGCTTAGAAAAAATATAGAAGCAATAACTAAATATAAATTGGAGAAAGGATTATGAAAATAATGGTATTGGGTGGCAATGGGTTTATTGGTAGAAATCTATTAAAGTCATTACATAACACGCATGAGGTGGTAGTTTTAACAAAATCTAAAGGACATGATTTGAGGATATATAGTAATATTAGTTTAGCTATATCACATTTTAAGCCTGATGTAATTTATAATTTAGCATCTCATGGTGGTAGTTTGCATTATGTAAAAGAAAATGCTGCAGAAGTATATAGTGATAATTTACTAATGGCGTTAAATTTATATAAAGCCGTTAAAGAACATGCACCTCTATGTAGAATAATCCAACCATTTTCAAACTGTTCATATCCCGGGGATAGTGATATTCAACATGAGGAAAATTGGTTAGATGGTGAAGTGCATAATTCCGTATTTAGTTTTGGAAATTCTAAAAGATCTATTTACTATCTTTCTAAATGTTATGCGGAACAATATAATATAAAATCAATAAATTTATTAATGCCAAATACGTATGGTCCATATGATTCATTGGATCCAAATCACACACATGCATTAAATGGGATGATCATAAGAATGCTAACAGCACAAAAAAATGGTGATAATGAATTTGTTGTATGGGGATCCGGCAAACCGATCAGGGAGTGGATTTATGTTGATGATTTTATAAACGCATTAAAACAGGCTATGGATATAAATGTAGGAATGGAATACCCAGTTAATGTTGGACAAGAAAGGGGATATTCAATAGCTGAATCAGCAAACATGATAGCAGATTCTATAAATTTTGAAGGTAATATAGTATTTGATACAACTAAGACAGACGGGGATCCTGTAAAAATATTATCTAACAAAAATTTTAATAAACTATTTCCTAATTTTGATTTTTATAATCACAAGAAAGGAATAGATAATACAGTAGCATATTATAAGGAAAAATTATTTTAAGGAGAATAACAATGTCAAAAAAAATATTCATTACAGGCGGAGCTGGTTATATAGGTTCGACATTAATACCTCAATTATTACAGAGGGATTATGATGTAACAGTTTATGATAATTTAAGAAGTGGGGGTGACGGTATTATACATAATTTTTTACACCCTAGATTCAAATTTATTAAAGGTGATATATTAGATAAACCACTTCTTTGGAAATCAATGAAGGAACATGATGTTGTTATACATTTAGCAGCCATAGTTGGATATACTGCTTGCAGAAAGGATGAGGATTATTCTTATAAAGTAAATCATTGGGGAACCAAAAATGTTATCGATGGATTAGATGGTGAGCAATTATTATTATTTGGTTCTACTGGTTCGAATTATGGAACAATAGAAGGTATATGCACCGAAGAATCTGAATTAAACCCTTTAAGTATTTATGCAAAAAGTAAAACATTGGCGGAACAGGAAGTATTAAAATATGATAATTCTATTGCCTATAGATTTGCTACCGCATTCGGTATAAGCCCGAGATTGAGATTAGATTTATTAATAAATGATCTATCTTATTCTGCATTTACACAGAAATATATAGCGGTTTATGAATCTCATTTTATGAGAACTTTTATTCATATAAAAGATATAGCTAGGTCATTTAGGTTTGCTATTGAGAATAGTGATAAAATGAAAAATGAAGTATATAATGTAGGCTCTTGGGATATGAATTATTCTAAAAGAGATGTTTGTGAAATGATTCGACAAAAAACGGATTGTTATGTTCACTATGCGGATTTTGATGGTGACGCTGATAAAAGAGATTATGTTGTTTCATATGATAAAATTAGTAAATTGGGATTCAATTGTAAATATACAGTAGAGGAAGGCATTGATGATCTATTGAAAATATTTCCAATAGTAAAAATTGATAATAAATACAGAAATTAGTGTTTATTACAAAAATTTTTCGTATATATAATATATAAACAAAAAAAGAATAATTATGAAAAAGGTTACGTTTTTAAATCACGCTAGTGCGTTAATACAGAATAATGATAATATAATTTTAACTGATCCATGGTATAAAAAACCAGCATTTGGTAGTTGGTTATCAATACCACCATGTATTTATCACCCAGCATATTTTATGGCTTTGGCTAAGACCAATCCAAAATTTACTATAGTAATATCTCATGGTCATGACGATCATTTTGATGATGATTTTCTGAGTGCAATGCCTAAAAATACAACAGTATTACTACCTAAATATGATTCGCCAGGTCCTAGAAAAAGATTAGAAAGGTGCGGTATTGAAAATATAATAGAATTTAATAGTGAAGGTGTAATGCATAATGGTGTGGAATATAAATCATTTATTTTTAAGGATGTTTCTATGGATGATGCCCTTATTACAATAGCTACTAAGGATTTTATTGTAGCACATGCTAATGATAATTGGCAAGAATTACCAACGGAGGTAGAAAAGATATTAAAAGAAGATTTTGCTAAATATGATAAAAAGGATACTCTATACATGTCTCAAACAAATATGGCAGATGGATTTCCATTAATATATGAAAATTATACTCCAGAAGAAAAGGCATTTTTAGCTAAAAGAAGACAGGATAATATGATTATAAGCAGTGTAAAAAATGCCCATACAGTAAATGCGGGTGCATTTTTAAGTTATGCAGGTATGGCAATACCATTTATAAAAGGTCAGGAACATTTATTAGATGATGCTTATTGCAAAAGTTTGGAATATGTAAATGATTTGTTAATTAAAAATAATGTGGATAACGATATTGTTTTAGATATGGTAGCTGGTGATTCCTATGATTTTAATAAGGTAGATAAATTATTTGGTAATCAATATTATAATCATGAGGAAATAAAAGAAGCATCAGTAGATTTTTATAAGAAATATGAATGGATAAATAATTGTGATACATACCAGGAACCCAGAAATTTGGAACCTGAAATAAAAAATCATTTATTGGATTTATTTTTGGATGGTTTCAAATCCTTTGTAAAGGATAAATATGAAAGAACCGATAATTTTCATGAAGGTGTATTTGATATAAAGCTTACATTCAAAGATTCTGATGTAGAAAAAACAATACAATTTAATAAGGATGCAAAAATTGAAGCTACATTTACATTTGATGTTGTGCCTATGGAAAAAATACTCACTGGTGAATTAAATTGGGAATGTTGTTATGTTGGATATGAAAGCAGGGTTCATGTGAATGGAGACCACAATATAGGGGCTATGATTAGATGGTTAACTATGTATGGATACGTCTATCAGCAAAGAATTTTTCCTAATCACGTAATGGTAAATAAATTAGATTTGGGATCCTAGTATGGCAATAGTTAAAAGAGAAATAAACGGGATGATGATGAATCTGAACCCAGGTGATGGTGGGATTTCAGCAGCATTATATTCTAATGGTATTAGAGAGGCAGCTTTTATGTCTATTATGGATCATGCTGTAAATAAGGATATGGTTTGTATAGATCTTGGTGCTAATATAGGATATGCAACTTTATTGATGCTTAATAATGTAGGTCCTAATGGATTTGTATATGCTATAGAACCGGATCCAAATAATTTAGGGTTATTGGAAGATAATATAAGGGATAATAATTTTAATGGCACGTGTGAATTAATTAAATGCGCCATGTCAAATGAAGATGGCGAATTAAGTTTTTGGCAATCAAGCAGACCAAATTGCAGCAGTGTGTTAAAAACAAAAACCAGTGTTAATGAAATTAAAGTCCCTTGTTATACTTTGAATACATTTCTAAAGGATAGAAAATATCCAAATTTTATTAAGATGGATATAGAAGGACATGAAACCCAAGTATTTGAAGGCGGTCTTGATTATTTTGCTAATAATAATGAGGGGGAAACCAATATTTTATTGGAAGTACATCCTCAATTTTATGGTGAGGATAATGATTTTGCAACTATACTTAGAGAATATTTCAAACTAGGTTTCAAACCTAAATATGTTATTTCAACACCAGTTCCACAGCCTAGATTATTTAAAGAAAAAAATTATTTTCCATTCCAAGAAATACCAACAGATGGCGTTATCAGAGGAATATATAACAATATTAAAGAAGAAGATCTAATAGAATTTGCTTGTAAAGAAAACCTAGAAGATTCAGGAAGAAAAAAAAGCAAAAAAATTGTTAGAAGTTTTATGATCACTAGAAAATGAAAAAAGTAGCATTTTTTACGGAAGCCAATTACACTGGAAAAATATCTAGGGACAATCAGAATATGAGAACTGATTTAGCATGGGTGTGTGCATTAAAAGCTGACCATTATAATATAAATCAGAAACCTCAGGGTAAATATGATTTAGGGATTATTATAATACCAAAAAATAATTCCCAATTTGAAACAAAGCATTTGAAATTATATTGTGATAAATTAGCAGTAATGCAGGAAGGCCCTAATTGGTATTGGCAGGACTACCCACTCGCTCAACAGATATGGTATTTTAATACATTACAGGAAGTGGATTTTATATATGTCCACAATGAAGCTGATAAGCGATATTACAAGGGATTAACAGGAAAGGAATGTAAAATATTACCATCATTGATGATAGAAGATGGTATTACCGGCAATTATTTAATCCACCCAAGTAATAGGAAAGATGTTATTATAGGTGGTAATTTTTGTTCATGGTATGGGGGATTTGATTCATATGTAGTTGCATCGTATTTTGAGTGCCCTATAAGTATTCCTAGTATGGGTAGAAAAATCGCCGGGGAAGAGAGTATGGAAAATTTAAATCATTTACCATATATGAATTGGATTGATTGGATTAACACTTTGAGTAGATTCAAATACGGTGTTCATTTAATGAGAACTCAGGCAGCAGGAACATTTGCCCTTAATTGTGCATATTTAGGTATTCCTTGTATAGGATATAAAGGTCTGGACACACAAATGATTTGTCACCCAAGCTGCACAGTAGAATTGGGGGATGTAGAAGGTGCTGCTAAAATAGCGGAAAAACTTAGGAATGATAAATTATTCTATGATCATTGTAGTAATGAATCACGGGATGCATATGGAAGTAATTTTATAGAATCAATTTTTTTAGAGAAATTTTATAATGGATAAGATAACATTTGTAATACCCAGTAGAAATAATCTAGAATTTCTTAAATTGGCATATAAATCAATTCGTAATTTGGAAATTAAGCATGAAATATTAGTATTAGATGATGCTAGTATAGACGGAACATCGGAATGGATTGATGGGTTAGCTGACCCCGATTTAATTACATATGTCAATGAAGGCCCAGAACGTATTGGTATAGTTGGTATGTTTGATAAAGGAATTGAAATGGCTAGAACGGATATTATATTCGCATTTCATGCAGATATGGTAGCTGCCCCAAATTTGGACAGATACATCTTACAACATTTGAAAAAGGGAACTGTAGTATCAGCTACAAGAGTAGAACCACCGTTACATCCCCCAGGCCCTGAAAAAATAATAGAAGATTTCGGTTCGGAAGTAGAGAATTTTGATTTAGAAAAATTTTATAATTGGTGTGGTATGGCAAGATTCAGCAGCGGACAAATTACGGAAGGTGTGTTCGCCCCATGGTGTATGTATAAAGAAGATTTTTTAGCTGTTGGTGGTCATGATGAATTATTTGCACCACAATCAAGAGAAGATTCTGATTTATTTAATAGATTTAGTTTAGCGGGATATAAATTTATACAACCATGGGACGCTTTAGTATATCACTTTACAAGTAGAGGTTCAAGATATAATAAAATAGCTGGTGGTGATACGAAAATAGATTCTAACGAATGGAAAAAAACAAATTTTAAAAACTCAAGAAATTTTGCTAGAAAATGGGGGACATTAGTAACCCACGATAGCTATTTGAAGCCACAAGTATTGCCAAAATATAATATAGGATTTATAGTTAATAATTGTGGGCAACGGGAATTGACTGAATTGGAACCTTGGTGCTCTACAATATATTCAGATGCAAATATAGATGAATATATTAAAATGGAACAACCAAATACCTTATATAATCTATCAGAAAGAGTTAAATCTTTAGATGCAGAAAAAAACAATGATATTTTGGTATCATTCGACGGTAGTAAAGTAACAGACCAGAATTTTGAAATTGTTATGAAATTACCACATATAATATCTGACTCAGGAAATATAGGAACTGCAGAGTTGGACATATTTATAATAAACATATTAAGTATGAATACTTATGAAAGGGAGTTATTAAAATGCAAAAAGTAATAGTTACAGGAGGAGCTGGATTTATTGGCTCAAATTTAGTGGACAGATTAATAGAAGAAGGAATTGAAGTTATAATTTTTGATGACCTATCAACAGGCAAGGAAGAAAATATAAACCCCAAAGCCGAGTTTTACAATGTAGACATTTCTAAATTAAGACAGGGAACAACGTTATACAGAGGCATAATAGATAAAGTAAATGGTGCCGACACAATTTTTCATTTAGCAGCATTAGCTAGAGTACAACCATCAATAGATAACCCTATTCCATTTAATGATGTAAATATTAGTGGAACATTAAATATATTATGTCTTGCCAAGGATATTAATGTAAATAGGGTTGTATATAGTGCTAGTAGTTCATGCTATGGCAATAATGAAAATTTCCCAACCCCAGAAACTGAACCAACCAATCCACTATCACCATATGGATTACAAAAATATGTTGGTGAGCAGTATTGTAAAATGTTTAGCGAGGTATATGGTTTAGATACAGTTTCGTTGAGATACTTTAATATTTATGGTGAAAGAATGAATTTGGAAGGAGCATATTGTTTAGTTATGGGCATATTTGCTAAACAGATGTTGGATGGAAAACCGCTGACAATTACAAATGACGGTAATCAAAAAAGGGATTTTACATATGTAGGCGATGCGGTCAATGCTAATATTTTAGCAGCTAGGCATAATGATAAATTAAATGGAGAATCATTTAATATAGGTAACGGGAAAAACTTTTCCATTAATGAGGTAGCGGATTTAATGGGAGGAGAAAAAACATATGGTGAGAAAAGAATCGAACCATATCAAACATTAGCAGATAATAATAAAGCTAGAAAAATTCTAGGTTGGAATCCGGAAGGGGATTTACCAACTTGGATTAAAAGTTATAAAGAGGAATTAGGGTTATGAAAAAAATAGGAATTATAGGTAGAGGATTTGTCGGCACAGCTGTTGAATTCGGATTTTCACCAATGACTGGATGTGATGCTGAAGTAAGGTCATATGATATAAATCCGGCTAAATCTATTAATACTTTAGAAGAAACGGTAAATGAATCGGATTTTATATTTGTATCGGTTCCTACACCATCTAATGTTGATGGGAGTATGAATATTGATGTTTTAGAATCTGCTCTATCGGATATAGAGAAGGTTAATAAACGAAAAGGTAATATAGTATTAATTCGTTCAACAATATTACCGGGAACGACTGGTAGATTAGCTAAAAAATTTACCAAATTAAATATAGTTTTCAACCCAGAATTTTTAACAGAAAGATCAGCTAAGTATGATTTTATAAACCAATCTAGGTTTATAATTGGGGGAAGAAAAAGAAATACAGCTAGAGTAGCAGAATTATTTAGATGGAGATTTGGTGATTCGATACCCATCATCGAGACTAATTTTGATACGGCTGAAATGACCAAATATATGAATAATTGTTTTTTTGCTACAAAGATATCATTCTTAAACGAAATGTATAATATATCAAGAAAGCAAGGAAATATAGATTGGGATATGGCAATAGAAGGTTTTGTAAGAGACGGTCGAATAGGACATTCGCATTTGAATGTTCCAGGACCTGACGGTAAATTAGGTTTTGGAGGAAGTTGTTTTCCAAAGGATATGTTAGCTATGATATCTTTTGGAGAGGATTTGGGAATGGATCTAAATACTTTACAGGGAGCTTGGGAGACTAATTGTGAGGTGAGGCCTGAGAGAGATTGGGAAAAATTAGAAGGAAGAGCAGTAGTTAAAAAAACTAATTAGTATAGGATCCACTCATAATTATTTAGTGGAGATAAAAATGGCGAGACAAAATATCGAAAAGAAACCACCAAAAGGAGCAGTTAGATTTTCATTATCTCTTTCGCAGGAGCAGAAGAAAGCAAAAACTGAAATATTAAAACACCCATATAATTTTATAGTGGGTAAAGCAGGTAGCGGTAAAACATTATTAGCGGTTCAAGTAGCATTAGATCAATTTTTTAAGAGACAATGCAATAAAATTATTATAACGAGACCAACAATATCTACGGAGGATAATGGATTTTTACCGGGGTCTGAAAGGGAAAAAATGGAACCTTGGTTAGTTCCAATTAGAAGTAATATGAGAAAGGTATATAATAAGCCACTCATATTAGAAAAAATGGAAAAAGAAGAACAGATAGAATTAGTATCTTTGGCCCATTTTAGGGGAAGAACATTCGATCATTCTATAGTAATTGTAGATGAATTTCAGAACCTAACAAGATCACAATTAGCAATGGCAATTGGAAGATTGGGTAAAGATTCAAGAATGTTATTTTGTGGTGATTCTTATCAAATAGATTTGAAAGATAAAAATTATTCAGCATATCATGATATGGCCAAATTGGTAAATTCTAAATATGTTTTTAAGACTGTATTAAATGATAGTCATAGGCATGATGCAATTGATGATTTATTAGAATTATTAAACGGATATCACTAATGAAATATTTTTTACTAGGACCAAAGGATACTGAAGAATCGGCATATTTCGAAGCAAATGAACTCGGCGAGTCAAGTTTTGATTCATTCTACCCAGGTTCAGCATTGAAGGTATTGATGGAAGTAACACAAACAAGACCTGAGTTATTAGAACATTTTACTATATTAAATGAACAGAAAGAGAAACTGTCTATATCACAGTTTTTGGAAAGGATTGATAAATTAAAAATTAGAAGGGATTATCAATAATGGGCAAATTAAATCTAAGACAATTAGATAAATATCTTGAACAAGATCCATTAAAGGAAAAATTCAAAAAACGTAAAAAATTTCAAGAAGAAGAGCCAAAACCGAAACAACGCAAATCCAAACGCTCATAAAGTGCTATAAATATTGATCTTTCTTGACTAACCATATATTTATATATGACTAGAAATATAAAGTTTATAAAGGAGAGCAAGTCAATGTCATACACTAGAGAGCAAGTGGAAACAGCCGTTAAATCAAAAGGCTACAGATGGTTCGAGAATGGTGACTATAATGTCAATATCGTCGGAATCAGAAATTCAGAAACAGGAAATGAAATAACAAATAAGTTTGATGATCATATCACTATATCATTCAAATGTGATGGTGAGTGGGAATTTTATTGTTATGAATGCACAACGGACCCAGGAACTTATTGGGCGGAAAACATAATGAGAAAGGAAGGGGTTGCTGTATTAAAACCAGGACAATATCCAGGTTCTCATAAAATTAGATTACATCAGGGAAGATATGAAGCATTAGGTCAAACAAGACCTGTTACGGTTTATAGAGATAATAATCGTGATGATAAATATGATCTTGATGATAACAACACACAAACGGGATTATTTGGAATTAATATCCACAGAGCTACAAAGTGGGGAGGAAGAAAATCATCTCAGGTAGATAAATGGTCTGCAGGATGTCAGGTAATCGCAGCTAATGATGATTGGCATGAGTTTTTAGATATATGTAGAGTTGCACGTGATAAGTGGAGTAACAGCTTTACGTATACATTATTAGAAAGTAAGGATATTGTGTAATGTATAGCAAAAATTTCACTAAAGGAAGTAATCCTAAAATTATTCAGGGAGAGATATTTACTGATAAGGATATACCACCATTCATGACTATGAAAGAGTGGAAGAAAAAATACAACCTTGGTGATAAGAAATGGCTTCAGGAAATGAAGAATAATTTGTTAGCAGAACAGGATATGATAGGCGTAGATGGATTTCAGGAACCTGATTGGAAGGATACCCCATTTTTAGATGCAGAACATTTTAGAACCTATTACAATTCGCAAGTAGATCCTGCCCATGATTGGAAAAATACAACTCATTGGGGACCACAACATCAGGGTGCATTTGATAAGGCCGTAGAGAAAAAGAAAGGTCTTGATTTGGGGACAATTGATAAAAATATAATACCTGCAGTTCAGGATTTCGGTCCAACAGGAACCGGAGCAGGATCAATATTACAACCAGAACCGGAACATCATGGTGAATTTTATAAGATTCCTGATAAATTACCGGTTGTAGAACCTGAAATGCAAGCAGCAATTCCATCAACTACATTGGCACCTGGAGTAGTAATACCCAATGATCAGGGTTATATGGAACAACCTAATATAAAAACCCCATCGGATTGGGCTGATACATCAGATGCAATTAAAAATTTAGATTGGTCTGATAATGTAGTATCAAAGAAAGAAATCCCAATTACTAAAAATGAATCAGTATTAGGTAAAATTTGGCAAACTAAAAATAGGAGATTATTAGAAATGAAAAAAAGAATGAAAAATATAATTAGCGAAATGGTAGACAATCAGCTAGGCAATGGAAGAATGATCTCAGGCGAACCAAAAAACATTAAATATAAAGTTGGCGACGAGGTTCAAGATATTAATCCTGATTGCCCCCACAGAGATTCTAGGGGAGTAGTTACGAAAGTATCTAATGGTGAGGTAACATATAAGGTTACAAATTGGGGAAGACATTTCCAACCAGGAGATGAACTAACTAAATCATCAGACCAATTAATTCCATTAACATCAGATGAAAAGCCTTGGTACATAGCTGATTAATAGGAGTAAAGAATATGCCTATTAAGCTTACTAATTTACTTATTGAAACAGTTTTTAAGGAAGCATCAAATGATGATGCTATTCTTGATACCTTAATACCTAATCCAGCGACTGGAAAAAATATTAAGGTTAGATCTGCATTATCTAGAACTGACCATCCCGCATACAATGCTGCAAAGGAATTTATAGCTGGTAAGATGGGCGACGAACAAGCTGCACAGGCTACACAAGCCG
>CEQB01001405.1_pt1 | contig 33218 bp, 42 predicted proteins | sample 530581 | NCBI WGS metagenome assembly CEQB01 (sample SAMEA2620588, study PRJEB7988) | marine metagenome | biome: marine biome (ENVO:00000447); feature: deep chlorophyll maximum layer (ENVO:xxxxxxxx); material: "saline water (ENVO:00002010), including plankton (ENVO:xxxxxxxx)" | depth 75 m
TTTCTGTGGGTTGAGAAGTATCGACCAAAAACTGTAAAAGATTGTATCTTACCTAAAAAATTAAAAGATACATTTCAAGAGTTTGTTAAAGACAAACATATTCCTAATTTAATTTTATCTGGTTCTGCTGGAACTGGCAAAACAACTATTGCAAAAGCAATGGTTGAACAGATTGGTTCTACTTGGATGATGATAAATGGATCAGAGGAATCTGGTATTGATGTTCTTAGAACTAAGATAAAAAACTTTGCATCAACTGTTTCATTAGAGGGTGGAAGAAAATATATCATATTAGATGAGGCAGATTATCTAAATCCACAATCAACACAACCTGCTCTTCGTGGTTTCATGGAAGAGTTTCACAAGAACTGTGGTTTTATTCTCACATGTAATTACAAAAATAGATTGATTGATCCCTTACAATCAAGATGTTCTAATATAGATTTTACAATTAGAAATGGTGAAAGAGTAAAACTTGCAGATAAATTTTACAAAAGAGTTCTTGATATTCTAAAGGATGAAAAGATACAATTCAATCCACCTGCTGTTGCAGAATTAATCACTGCTCATTTTCCCGATTGGCGAAGAGTTTTAAATGAATTACAAAGATATTCTGCGTCTGGTCAAATAGATGCAGGTATATTAATTAATATTAGTAATGAAAACATAAAAGAACTAATGAGTTTTGTTAAAAAGAAGGAGTTTACAAATGTTCGTAAGTGGATTGTTAATAATCTTGATAATGATGCCAATAGGATTTTTAGAACGATCTATGATTCTCTCTATGATACTATCGACCACTCTACTATCCCACATGCGGTGGTAATACTTGGTGATTATCAGTACAAGTCTGCCTTTGTTGCAGATCAAGAAATAAATCTTTTGGCATGTATGACTGAGTTGATGTCACAGGTAAAGTTCAAATGAACAAAGAATATGAATCAGTAGATAAGTTTGAAAAAACAATAGCAGATTTTTTTGGTGCTCCATATGCAGTTGCCACGGATTGTTGCACGAATGCATTAGAACTTTCTATCAGAATTACAGACTATGCAAATATTAAAGTGCCTGTGCATACTTACGTTTCAGTTCCTTACATGTTAATGAAAAATGGTTGGCAGTTTACATTCACTGATGAGAAGTGGAAAGGTTATCATTATCTAACTGATCAAGTTATAGACGCAGCTGTTTATTGGAAAAAAAACGGATACATACCTGGTACTTTAATGTGTCTTAGTTTTTTTAAACGTAAACATTTATCGACTGATAGAGGTGGAATAATTTTATTGGATGACAAAGATAAATATGAAGACTTAATCAGATTAGTTTATGATGGTAGAAATAGAAGTGATACACCATATAATAAACAAAAGTGTGGCATGGGTTATCATTATTACATGACATCTGACAAAGCAAATTTAGGATTACAAAATTTTGAGAAAGTGAAAGATAAAAAACCCATAGAGAAAAATTGGGATTGGTATACACCAGTTAATCAATACTCTACGGTATTTGGTAATGAAGACATTATTTTTAGTTCAGAGTAATACTGGGTATGGTCATATCAATAGAGTAAAATCATTTTGTGATCATATCAATGAAAATTTAATTATTACAAAACCTGTTCTAGGTCACGACACTGAGTTTTTTGATAAGTGGCATAATGACTTGTTCGTAAAATATGTTGAGTATAACCCAGACGTGATTGTTACTGAGGGTTTTCCTTTTGGAAGATATGGTTGGCATTCACATTTCAATAAAAATTTAAGAAGACACAAAGGTATCATGGATATCTTAGATCATGCAAAAAACAAAAAGATATATTCTTTAGAGAGAGATATACCATGGATTAGACCAAGTGAAAATTGGTTTCATAGTGACATACTAAATGAATATTATGACGGCATAATTTTTCATACTGATAATAATTTTATTGATCCAAAAGAATTTTTACATAATCAAATTATAGATGTTCCAATAATTAGTTCTTCATATGTCACTAAACCATTTCAATATAATACTCATAGAAATGGATATTTAGTTTCTGGTGGTGATTGGTATCCACATATAGAAAAATATTACAATGTGGCATTAGATGTAAGGAAAAGAATTGGTGGAGATTGGACATTTATCGTTGGTGATAAAACACCAAATAAATTATTAGATAGATTACAAAAAGAAAATGTAAATATTGTATCAAGACCAGACACAAATGGTTACAGAGTTTTACTTGCATCTCATGAATTATCGATAAGTCAATTTGGTGCGATGTCATTTTTAGATATAAATATCACAAAAACACCTGCGATTATGATCCCAAATGACTTAACATCAAATGATGTATATGATAGTAATGGTGTAGTAATTGATAAAGAAGAAAATTATAGAGCAAAAAGATATGAACAACTCGGTGGTGGGAAAGTAATATCAATTGATGATGTCACAGTTGACTCTTTGACAGATTCAATTTATAAAGTTGTTCACTGTAAACCCACCACTTTTGATATGAATGGAGCGAAGTTTGTTAAAGAATTTTTCAACGGAACAAATACAGTCCATTAAAGAGTTTGGATCACACATGGACGCAGCCATAAGAGGTGAGTATCACTATCCACACACAATAGTTTTTGTACCTGGTATATCTTGCATGTACAAATGCACTTTTTGTGGTCGAAACTATGATGCAAAATTTGAAAAACAAGATAAACATTATGAAGTTTATAGAGATGTCATATATCAAAACAAAGGAAGAGGGCAAATAAACATTGGTGGTGGTCTTGAACCCATGACAAGTCCATATTTGAATCAGATATGTAAAGACTTGTATAACGTTGGTATGAAATCAAGAATGATAACAAATGGATTTATGTTAACACAAAATTACATAAAAAAGAATCCTTATGTTGCAAATTTAGATACTTTGAGAATATCTTTATATGGAATTGATGAAGAGGAGTATAATTCAGTATCTAGAAATAAAAAAGGTTATCAAGTAGTAAAAAACAATTTAAAATTATTAGACAGAAAAGTAAAACTTAATTATGTTGTATTACCACAAAATGTTGAAAAGATAGCAAAAATTTTAGATTATATAGATGACATTGGTGGTATAGATGAATTAAGTCTAAGAGAAGATTTTTCATTTCAGTATGAAATAAATGATCGAAATAAGTTTCAAGATATTCTAAATGAATTTGATATATTAGCAAAACAACGTGGTGTCAAAGTTCATTATGGATATGCGATGTATGATTTACTAAGAGGAAGAAAAAGTAAATTAATTAAATGTGATTATTTACATTTAGATAAAAAACAATCACCACAAACTAAAATATATCTTGATCCAAATGGTGATTTGTATTATTATAGTGAGGCGGCATTTTTAGATCGAGAAGGTAGTGAACGTCACATTCTAGGTAATACATGGAGGTCATCAATTGATGATGCACTAAAAGGTATGAAAGAAATAGAACCACGTAGAGATGATATAAAGTTCATGGATACTTTAACTCATCTCATAGAATATTATAAATGGAGTGTTCGTAATGTATGAATTGAAAGAATATCTTAACTCTATAAATTATCAAAAAAATAATTTAATGGAAAGTGATGACGTTATGTGGGAAAAAAAGTACCCTGCATATGTTGTTAATAAGTGTTTAGCACCATTTGGTGATACGATTATGTTAATAAATGAAATGAATAGATTACATCATTTAGATAACAAACTACAATATGATTTCTTACTAAATAGTCTAAGAACTCGAAAGAGATTTGCACCGTGGATGAAGTCAAGCAAATCTAAGGATATAGAGTGTGTAAAAGAGTATTATGGTTATAGTAATGAGAAATCCAAGTCTGCTCTAAGCATACTTAACGATGAACAAATAAAAACGATAAAGGAAAAATTGAATAAAGGCGGACAACATGGAAAACGTTAGTTTTAATAAAGACAATATGCTTGAAGTGACTCTTAAAGAACCTGATGATTTTTTAAAGGTTAGAGAGACACTATCTAGAATCGGTGTGGCTTCAAGAAAAGAAAAAAAATTATATCAGTCTTGTCATATTCTTCACAAACAAGGTAAGTATTACATTGTTCACTTCAAAGAACTATTTGCACTTGATGGTAAAGAAACAAACTTAACAGAGAATGATATAGGAAGAAGAAACAGAATTGCTAGTCTATTGAAAGATTGGGGTTTGATTAATATCAGTAGTGAAGTACAAAACATGTCACCACTTAGTCAAATCAAAATTATAAGTTTCAAAGAAAAGTCTGAATGGACTTTAGAAACAAAATATAATATTGGAAAGACTAAAGATGAGAACAGTATATGATGAATGGACTAGGTTACAAAAAGTAATCATTGGTCGATCATTTGATTTAAGTAATTTTAATATAGATTATAAAAATAAAATATTATTTAATTATGATAAGACAATATCAGAAAGACATCAACACTTTTCAAATATAGAATATGACGGTAATAGAACTACAACTGATAGTTTACTAGATTTAGTTGAGGGTAATTTATCAGGTTTAAAAAGAATACATGATGAAACTAATGAAGACTTAGATGTATTAGCAGACATATGTAAACAGTTTGGTACGTTTGTTGTAAGACCAGATATATTATATCCAATAGAAACTGAGTGGCGTCATCCCATGCAAGTTAGAGATACGATTGGTAAAATAGGTGATACAGTCTTTGAGGTTTACACTTCATCTTGGGATAGGATGTATGAAAATCTAAACTGTAGAAATATTTTGATAGATGAATTTGAAGAGGGTGCTAGATATATTTCGATGCCATTTCCCATATATGAAAGAAAACCAACAAATACTATAGATGATATTGATATAAAAAATGAGATATCCAATAAAGAAATACAATCATATGATAATCAAGGACAAATATTAGGTGATACAGCTGCATTTATGAAATGTGGAAAACATATTTTTCATACTCATTCAAATCCAAAAACAAAACTAAAAAAACAACATTCTCAAATTAGTATGACTAATAATGGTAGAGAGTGGTGGAAGAGAGAGTTTCCAAGTCATGAATTTGTAGAAATGAACGCATACGGACATGTTGACGGAAAGATATCTATTTTAAGACCAGGTTTAGTATTGGCATGGAACAAAGATCACATACCAGAGATCATGAAAGATTGGGATGTAATATTGATTGAAAATAAAGCAACATATTCTGGCAAACAAATAAAAGATTTATGCGAGGAAAAAGGTGTCAAAAATTATCCATGGCACCATCTACTAGGTGTATCACAAGAAACAAGGTTTGATGCAAACTGTTTATCACTTGATGAAAATACAGTGATCACATCTGGTTATGATAAAGATTTATCAGATAAATTAAAAAAGTATAACATTGAAATGATACCTTGGGTTAATCGTTGGAACTTTCTTTGGTCTGGTGGTGCTCATTGTTGTTCTGTAGATTTGGCAAGAGAAGGAAAACTTATTGACTATTTTTCATAATTATGGTATAATAATCACATGAGGTTTTATACTAACATTTCTCAGTGGGGAAATAATTTATTATTACGTGAAGTCATAGATGGTAAGAGAGTAAATCGAAAAGTAAAATATTCGCCAACTCTGTATTGTCCTGTGATGCGTGAGACAAATTTTAAAACTTTAGAAGGTAAGTATGTTACACCTATAAAACATCAAACAATGAGAGATGCCAAAGAGTGGGTTGAACAATATAAAGAACAACCACATTTGTTATATGGTAATACACAATATCAATATTCTTTTTTATATGAAAACTATCCAAACTTAGAATGGTCATTAGATGATGTATTGATTGCAACTATTGATATTGAAGTTGCTTGTGAAAATGGTTTTCCTAATCCACAAGATGCTATTGAACCTTTACTTTCTATCACTGTAAAAAATCATGCCAATAAACAAATATTTGTTTGGGGTGTTGGTATGTACAAAACAACTCGACCAGACGTTGCTTATGTCAACTGTGAAAATGAAAAAGAACTTATCTATGAGTTTTTAAAGTTCTGGCAAATGAATCAACCTGATGTTATCACTGGTTGGAATACAGAATTTTTTGATATACCATATCTTTGTAATAGAATAAAAAAACTTTGTGGTGAAGATGACTTAAAAAAATTATCACCATGGAAATCTGTTTCATCAAAAAATATTTACTCAATGGGTCGTAGTCACCAAGTTTGGGATATACAAGGTATCGCCGCTTTGGATTATTATGATTTGTATCGAAAGTTTACATATACAAATCAAGAGTCATATCGTTTAGATCATATCGCATATGTGGAACTAGGTGAGAGAAAAGACGGAAATCCTTATGATACTTTTAAAGATTGGTACACAAACGATTTTCAATCTTTCATTGACTATAACATAACAGATGTTGAGATTGTTGATAAACTTGAAGAGAAAATGAAACTTATCGACTTGTGTTTGACTATGGCCTACGAGGCAAAGGTTAATTATACAGATGTTTTAGGATCAGTTAAGTATTGGGATATTCTAATACACAACTATTTAATGGATAAAGGTATTGTTGTTCCACAAAAAGTAGAAAGAGAAAAGTCTGAGAAGTATGAAGGTGCATATGTAAAAGATCCACAGACAGGTATGCATGAATGGGTATTATCTTTTGATTTAAATTCACTATATCCACATTTAATTATGCAATATAACATTTCACCTGAAACAATGAAAAGTGAACAGACAGTACCTAATATGTCAGTTGATAAACTATTAGATAAACAAATAGACACATCTATTTTAAAAAATACAACTATGACACCAAATGGTGCGTTATTTCGCACTGACAAAAAAGGATTCTTGCCTGAGATGATGCAAAAAATGTATGATGATAGAGTTAGATACAAAAAGGCAATGTTAGAGGCAAAACAAAATCTTGTTAACACAAAAGATAAAAAGTATGAGAAACAAATTTCTACGTTTAATAATATACAAATGGCAAAAAAGATTGCACTTAACTCAGCATATGGTGCTATTGGAAACAATTGGTTTAGATATTATTCACACACAATGGCAGAAGCGATTACTACGTCTGGTCAATTATCTATTCGTTGGATTGAAAAAAAGATAAACAGTTATATGAATGGATTACTAAAAACTAAAGATAAAGATTATGTTATTGCATCCGACACTGACTCTGTTTATATTACATTTGATGAACTAATTAAAAAACTTAATCCAAAATATCCTATTGACTTCCTTGATACAATTGCAAAAGAAAAGGTTGAACCTTTCATTGATCAATCATATCAAGAACTTGCAAACTATCTACATGCATATGAACAAAAGATGCAAATGAAAAGAGAAGTGATTGCAGATAAAGGTATTTGGACTGCAAAGAAAAGATATATTTTAAACGCATACGATATTGAGGGTGTTAGATATAAAGAACCAACATTAAAGATTATGGGTATCGAAGCAGTGAAGTCATCAACACCTGCACCATGTCGTGAAAAAATTAAAGAGGCTTTGAAGATTATGATGTCTGGTGATGAAAAAGAACTAAATAAATTTATACAAAATTTTCGTGAAGAGTTTCTTACACTTCCACCAGAAGACATTGCATATCCAAGAAGTGTAAATGGTTTGAACAAATGGTCTGAGACACATACATTATTTAAGAAAGGTGCTCCGATACATGTCAAAGGTGGAATATTATATAATCATTTAGTAAAGAAAAATAAACTTACAAGATACTATCCTTTAATACAAGAAGGCGACAAGATAAAGTTTTTATATTTAAAACTTCCTAACATTTATCAATCATCATCTATATCATTTATTACAACACTTCCAAAACAACTTGACTTTAAAGTTGATTATGAATTACAGTTTGAAAAGTCATTTATTGAACCACTTAATTTTATTATTGAAAAGATTGGATGGTTTGTTGATAGAACTTATGGAACACAAGGAACACTAGAAGATTTTTTTGCATGATACACAAATTACTAGAAACAATAATAACAAAGGAGTCACAAAATGAAACTGAAGTTGCTATTCTCTTATCTGGCGGCGTTGACAGTAACACTTGCTTATTTACTTCTAACCGTCTCGGTTTAAAAGTACATGGATATTCTTTTCATATAAAAGATAATCCTACTTACGACTCACTAAAAGCACAAGAGGTGTGTGAGAAGTTTGGATTTAATTTTACAAGTATTGAGGTGCCAACTGAAAATTTAGTTGAGGACTTTAAAACGTTGGCACACAAATATAGTTGTAAAAAGAAAGTTCAGTTTGAATGCACTTGGCCATTCATGTACATGTATCCTAAGATAAAAGAGAAAGTTATTATATCTGGTGTTGCCGCAGACGGACATTATGGTCTAAGTAAAAAAGCAATGATACATTTCAAACACACAAAACAAAAGTTTGATAAGTTTAGAACAGATTATTTTTCATCTGATAATCCAGCAGGTGTCAGACAACTTGAAATGTTAAGTAAAGAATATAATAAAATACTGATTGCACCTTATTTAAACAAAGATGTATTTAATTATTTTATACAGTTTGATTGGGATCAGATTAATAAACCATACGAAAAACATTTAATCAGACAACATTTTCATGAGTTTGATGAACTTAAACTTAAAAAACATCTTAATTTACAACTTGTGGCAGAAATACCAACTATATTTGAGAATCTTCTTGACAATAAAGAGATAAACATATATGATAGGAAAAGAATTATGGATGTGTGTCGTGACTGGTCAAAAATAGTTGATAGTAAAGGCACTTTGGAAAACTTTATATGAAATACAAACCTTACTTAATGAAAGACGTATTAGACGGAGAGGCACAAGAAAAGTTTCGTGTTATATCCACTTTCGCAGGTGGTGGTGGAAGTTCTACAGGTTATCGTCTTGCAGGTGGAAAAATACTTGCAATAAATGAGTTTGTTGAAGAAGCAAGAAATACTTACAGAGATAATTATCCAAACACACCTATTCTTGATGGTGATATCAAAGAACTAGAGGGAAAAGATTTTTTAGAGATTGCAAATATAAAAGAAGGTGAACTTGAATTATTAGACGGATCGCCTCCATGTTCAGCATTTAGTATGTGTGGAACATTGGCAAGAGAGGGAACAGTTCATAGTGACGGATTTGGTAAAACTAAATCTTACTCAGACGGAAAGATAGTTACGAATATTGAAGACTTATTCTTTGAATTTTTAAGAGTCGCAGATAAGATTAGACCAAAGACTATCATCGCAGAGAATGTTGAAGGTCTTACAGTTGGAGAAGCAAAACAATATTTTAATAAAATACAAAATACATTTGAGGATATTGGATATCAAGTAGTTGCAAAAGTACATGATTGTTCACAGTTTGGAGTTCCACAAAGAAGACGAAGAGTTTTCTTTATGGCAGTTAGAGATGACATTATGGATCAAGTTGGTTTGAATTTTATGACTTTATCATCAATATTTCCAAAAGAAAATAAAACAATTACTACTTTACAAGGTGCATTTGATGATTTAGATTATGATCAAGATGAAGTTGAAATGTTAACAAGAATGTGGAAAGAGACAGCATACTATAAACAAACTTGTGTTCTTATGCCACGCAACCCAGACAAAGTAATCACAGGCACAGACTATCATCCAAAAGGTTGGCATTTTAATTTAAAGATTGCATCAGAGTTTCATCCGTCACCTACTATCACTGCCATGGGTGCAACTGAAAAAACTGCTGGAGTTTGTCATTGGGAAGAAGACAGAAAGTTTACATTAGGTGAATTGAAAAGAGTAACATCACTACCAGACGATTTTATTCTGACAGGTAAGTGGGCTCAGAGATCAGAGAGATGTGGAAGAATGGTGCCATCACTAATGATGAAAGCACTGGCAAGTTCCATGTATGATAATGTTTTAAGGAATATATAATGAACGATTTTACATTTGCACATAGAGAAGAAGGATTTGATAATCACATTGACAAATCTATTAGAGGTTATAAAGAATTATTGAATGATGTTGTATCATTTTCTAGATATTTTGTAGAAGAAAAAACACATGTTCTAGATATTGGATGTTCAACTGGCAAACTAACAAAAGAAATATTTTTAGAAAATCATGAACATAAGAATCGTGTCACATACGAAGGTGTTGAATACGCAAAAGGTTTTCAAGAAGACCTTCATAAAAGGTCTGATGAATTATGGGAAATGGTTGAGGAAAGTAAAAATAGATCATTTATTAATTTTAGTGAAAAGGATATAAGAGAATATTCGTTAGGTTATAATAAATATTCTTATATTACATCAATATTTACTTTACAGTTCATGCCTAAAACAGACAGAGAAAAATTGATACGAGACATTTATACAAGTTTAATACCTGGTGGCGCATTTGTCTTTGCAGAAAAAGTTTATTCTCAGAATGCACATATCCAAGACATGTTAACGTTTATGTACTACGATTACAAAAGAAAACATTTTGAAGATAAAGACATTTTAGATAAAGAAAACACACTACGACACATGTTGAAACCAAATACTTGGCCCGAAATAAACGAATTCTTGACAAAGGCAGGTTTTAAAGATATACAAGTATTTTGGCGTAATCATAATTTTTTAGGAGCAATAGTAATTAAATGAGTACAGCAGTATTTTTGATTGGATACTTATGTCTAGGTCTACCAGGCGATGTGGAGTGTAAAAACATAGCGTCAAAATTTTTATACATTGGAATGCAAGACTGTATGATTGCAAAAGAAGAGATATACACAGAATTAAAAGATTTAACTGGGTTACAACTTCAATGCATACCGTCAGACTTGATAGAAAACTATGTAGAATATAGACCAGAGGTAATAAGTCCAGCAACTACAATAAAAAAATAGGAGTAATTATGGGTACAGATGCAAATGATTTTTTAAAAGAAATCATAAAAACAACTGGCAATGAATATGCTAATCTAGTGGAAGACGGAGTCGAATCAGGTGATGTTGAAAACTTTATCGACACAGGTTCTTATATTTTAAATGGAATGTTAAGTGGTTCACTCTATGGTGGACTTCCACAGAATAAAATAACAGCACTTGCAGGTGAATCTGCAACAGGTAAAACATTTTTTCTTATGGGAATGTGTAAACACTTTTTAGATGCAAACCCAGATGGTGGTGTTGTTTACTTTGAGTCAGAATCAGCAGTAACTAAAAAAATGATCGTTGATAGAGGTATTGATGCATCAAGAATGGTAGTCTTACCTGTTTCAACTGTGCAAGAGTTTAGAACACAGGCAATAAAAGTTCTTGATAGATACATGCAACAAGACGTTGATATTAGAAGACCAATGTTTATGTGTCTTGATTCTCTAGGTATGTTATCTACAACTAAAGAAGTTGAAGATACAGCAGAGGGAAAAGAAACAAGAGATATGACAAGAGCTCAAGTTCTAAAGGCTGCATTTAGAATACTTACACTTAAATTAGGAAAAGCAAAAGTTCCTATGGTCGTCACTAATCATACTTATGATGTTGTTGGATCATATATTCCAATGAAAGAAATGGGTGGTGGTAGTGGACTTAAATATGCCGCAAGTAGTATTGTTTATCTAAGTAAGAAAAAAGAAAAAGACGGAACTGAAGTTATTGGTAATATTATCAAAGCAAAAAATCAAAAGTCTAGACTAACAAAAGAAAACTCAGATTGTGAAGTTAGATTAACATACAATAAAGGACTTGACAAATATTATGGATTACTTCAACTTGCTGAAAAATATGATATATTTAAAAAAGTATCTACGAAGTTTGAATTACCAGATGGTCGAAAAGTATTTGGTAAAACTATAAATGATGATCCACAGTCATACTTCACAGATGAAGTTATGGAAAAACTAGAAGAAGCGGCAATGAAAGAATACTCATATGGAGGCAACAATGAGTGAAATGAAACAAGGTGATTTAGTATCTGTTTTAACACCACATGGTGAATTTGTTGGAAGACTAGAAAAAAATGATGATACAGGCGTACATCTAAGTAATCCAAAAATGATGGTTAGCACTAAAGAAGGAAACATGGGTTTTGCAAGAGGTGTTTGTATGACAGGTGAGGAAAATCCTAAATCAATAATTTTTAGAAGTGGTGGTATTATATTAGTCACACCATCAAATCAAAATATAAACAAAGCATATACTGAAGTTGTAAGTGGATTAGTCACTTGACAAAAAAGAAATTCAGTTATATCGAATCAGCAAACTACCCAGATCAAACTTGCATAGGGATCAACGAGGGAGAGTTTGCTGGTGTAATTTATAAATATGGTAAAGTCACACCAATAGAAAAAGATGATAAATTGACAATGCAATTTGAATATGATATTATAGAAAACAATGCAATACCTAGAGAAAAGTTTGGCGATAATTTTTTTAATTTAATAGGTGATATACTAATGGATATACTTGATGAAAAATATAACACTAACGATACTAGAAAACTTAGTAGCAAATGAAGAATATGCTAGAAAAGTTTTACCATTTTTAAAAGAAGAATACTTTCAAGATAGAAATCAAAGAATCGTATTCAAAGAGATAAGTTCTTTTGCGTTAAAGTATTCAAAACTTCCAACAAAAACATCTTTGGAAGTTGAACTTGATAACCGAAAAGATTTAACTGAACAACAATATAAAGACATAACAAATATTGTTAGCAACTTTACAGATGATGCAGTTGATATAGAGTGGTTAACTGATACTACCGAAACATTCTGTAAAGATAGGGCAATCTATAATGCCGTCGTGGACGGAATCTCTATTATTGAAGGTAGAGATTCCACACGTAAACCTGATGCACTTCCAAGTCTTTTGACAGATGCATTATCTGTTTCTTTTGATAATAGAGTTGGTCATGATTATATAGAGGATGCATCAGATAGATTTGAATACTTACATCGTAAAGAAGAACGTATTCCATTTGACTTAGAATATTTCAATAAAATTACAAAAGGTGGACTCCCACAAAAAACATTAAACATTGCACTTGCTGGAACTGGTGTCGGTAAATCTTTGTTCATGTGTCACATGGCTGCAAACTGCATAAATCAAGGACGGAATGTTCTTTACATTACACTAGAAATGGCAGAGGAAAGAATCGCAGAAAGAATAGATGCGAATCTTATGAATGTAAGTATGGATGCACTTCAAGATTTACCTAAACCAATGTACGATGATAAGATCGAAAAGATCATGAACAAAGTAAAAGGTAAACTGATTATAAAAGAATATCCAACAGCATCAGCACATACTAATCACTTTCGTTCATTACTACAAGAACTATCAATCAAAAAAAGTTTTAAACCAGAGATAATCTTTGTAGATTACTTAAATATATGTGCTTCAAGTCGTTTTAAAGGGGGCTCAAACATAAATTCATACACACTTATAAAATCTATCGCAGAAGAATTAAGGGGTCTAGCAGTCGAAAATAACGTGCCTATCGTGTCTGCTACACAGACAACTAGAGGTGGATATGTATCAACTGATATAGGACTTGAGGATACATCTGAGTCATTTGGACTACCTGCGACAGCAGACTTTATGTTTGCATTGATCTCAACTGAGGAAATGGAAGAGTTGCAACAAATTACAGTCAAACAACTAAAAAACAGATACAATGATCCTACTGTAAATAAAAGATTTGTTTTAGGAATAGATAGATCAAGAATGAAACTATATGATGTTGAACTAAAAGCACAATCTGATCTTGTAGATAGTGGGCAAGAAGACGAAATACCAGCACTAGATAAATCTACCAGTGGTGAAAGATATGCGAAATTCCAAGAAATTAAAGTCTAGATATTATGTGGATTTAGATGATTCTAATTTAAATTATCCATATAATTGTATAGACGTAAAGACAAATGAGGTGGTATGGAACTTTGAATTTGAAGAAGACGCTTTAGAATGGTGTAAGAATCAAAACAAAAAACCAACTTTTGGTAAGGATAGAATACCTCCACATATGAGGATGTATAAAACATAAATATATGAGTAATAAATGGGGGAGCGATGTCTATTAGAAAGTTTGTACAACAAGTAAGGCCTAGAGAACAATCATACAAACCTAAATTAATTATTGTTGAAGAACTTCTTGCTGAAGAAGAACTTCCAAAAGATATTATGAGGGGTTTAAGTTATGAGAAGTCTGAGAAACAATCTACATCTAAAAGAGATGTTTATATTGTTCGTTCATCAGATAGAGAAACTGATAGAGATGAAATACTAAGAAATCTAAATCAAGCAGGCATTAAGGCATCTCTTGGAACAAGTTCATCATCAGTTGATCCGATTGATGGCATATATCAAAACAGAAACTTTAGAATTTTTGTAAAACCATTATCTGGTGGTATGGGTGAAACTACTTTAAACTCTAGTATCACGGAGTTATTTCCCTTAATCGCATTCGAAAAAAAATATAATCCAAAAGATATCATATCATTTCATCAATTTTTACTAGGTGTTGATGTTTCAAAACTCAAATGTGTTGGGCCAAAAGATATAAAAGCCGCAGAGGAAACAATAAACAAAGCAGATACATCCACTAAGTTTAAAGAAAAAATGGCAAACGCTATTGGTGTTCTTAAATACATTCAACAAGAAGATAAAAATAAAAAGATAAAAAGTTTGTTTTGGGGATACAGAGCAAAGCCTGCAGGTGTGCCTAGTAAACACCCAGGTGATATGTTTATTACTTACAACGATAACAAAATTTTAGGTGTTAGTTTAAAAGCAGGTGGAAAGAAAACATCTGAACCACAATTAAACACTTACATAGGAAAAGTTTTTGATGAGTTCAAAGATAGAAACTATGGTAAACTAATGTCATTGGCATACAAATCAGTTTATTCTAAAATACCAGGTATGCCACCTGAGAGATCATTTATTAGAGATAGAAAAACAAAAGATATATTAAGAGACTTTGATAAAAAAAATAATGCACAATATGAAAAATTTTACAATGATTACCTTGAGATTATGAGACAAGGAATAGTCAAATTATTTAATAAAAATAAAGATAATACAATAAAATATATTAAAACAAATATACTTAGAGATGCACCTGATGTTCCTACCATAGTGATTAAAGCAGTTGGTAGTGATTACGAAGAAGTAACAGATAAAGATCAACTAGGTGTTTTTTTACCACAAGTAAAATTTATTAAGGCAACATCATCTCAATCATCTAAACAAAATTGGTTTATAGAATTGACATCTGGCCCAGATACTTTGAAAATGAGTATGTCTATTCGAACAAATAAATCAGGTCATGCTGGATTAAAAAAGTTAGGTCAATTTAGTCTTGCAGTAAAATACAATGGATTATCAAAAAAATGATACAATTTTTAGAGGAACAAGCAGGTAAGAACTTACATTTAGAACACATCGAGGATGAAATAATAAACTTTGGTGTGCCAGGTGGAAGAGGCGCAATAAACTTTTTAAGAAGTTTAAGAGATATGTTAGCAGGTGCAAGTAGATCATCTGTAAATATGACTGTTAAATGGGATGGCGCACCAGCGATATTCGCAGGTATAGACCCAGAGGACGGAAAGTTTTTTGTTGCAAAGAAGTCAGTATTCAACGTAAATCCAAAGTTATATAAGACAAACGCAGAGATTGACGCAGATTTATCTGGTGAACTAAATGCAAAATTTAAAGTTGCACTAAAAGAGTTTGCTAAATTAGGTATCAAAGGAGTTCTTCAAGGTGATCTTATGTTTACTAATGATCTTGAAACTGATACAATAGATGGTGAAAAAGTTTATACATTTCAACCAAACACCATAGTTTACGCAGTGCCAGTTGATTCTGATCTAGGAAAGATTATGAAAAAAGCAAAGATAGGAGTTGTATGGCACACAACATACTCTGGCAAATCATTACCTGTTATGAAAGCATCTTTTGGTGCGAACATCAGTAATTTAAACAAGTCTGCTTCGGTTTGGATGGATGATGCAACATACAAAGACGTATCAGGCAAAGCCACATTCAATGCCAAAGAAACTGCACTGGTTACAAAAACACTATCAGATGTAGGAAAGACATTTCAAAAAATTAATGCACCAATGTTAAATAAATTTCTTAGACTTCAAGAATCAATGACTGGCGCATTAGCAGGTGCATCATATAAAACTTATACAAACAGTAAAGTGAGAAGAGGGGAAAAAGTTAAGAATGCAAACAGACATGCTGCAGAATATGTCAATTGGGTACAAGATTCAGTAAAAAAACAGATTGATAAAGTAAAAACACCTGCTGGAAAGAAAAAATATGAGAATATATCTAAACAATATACCATAGAAATCAAAAAACATGTTAGAAATTTGACTGAAGTCGTTAAGTTTCAAAATTTTATGATTGATGCAAAAATGCAAATTGTTAGAAAACTAAATAGTGTAAAACAACTAACAGGCACGTTTATACGCACAGATAATGGATATAAAGTGGTTAACCCAGAGGGTTATGTTGCGATAGACAGAGTGTCTGGTAACGCTGTGAAATTAGTCGATAGAATGGAATTTTCGTTTAATAATTTCACTGCAATAAAGGCATGGGATAGATGAAAAACATAAAAGATTTAATAAACGAACTCAAAGAACGAGTCGTATCAGTCGCTCAAAGAAGAAAGATCGGCAGAAGAATGGCTCGCCTCGCAAAAACATCAGCATTTAAAGCCAAAAGGGAAAGAGCAATGAAAAAGATTGCCACACCTATGAAACAACGTGTCAAGGCAACTAAGATGGCAAGAAAACTTATTCGTAAGAAATTTTATCCAAAATATGATCAGATGGCACCAATGCAGAAGATGAAAATAGATCAAATTGTAAATGCAAAATATGGTGCTGCAATCGAAAAGATTGCAAAGAGAAATTTAATAAAAGTTAAAAAAGCAGAGATTGAAAAAGTCAAAAGAGCAAGACAGAAAAAAGATGATTAAAAAATTTAATGCATATGAACAACCAGGCAAATCAGTTGTGTTTGCATTTGGTAGATTTAATCCACCAACCACTGGTCATGAAAAATTAATTAATAAAGTGAAACAAGTTGCTGGATCAGATGAATATAAAATATATCCTAGTTTCTCACAAAATCAAAATAAAGATCCATTGCCACACGCACTAAAGATAGCGTACATGAGAAAAATGTTTCCAAAACATAAAAGAAATATTATTGCTGATAGAAAAGCAATCACTGCAATAGATATTGCAACTAAATTATATGACCAAGGTTTTAGAAATTTAAGAATGGTTGCTGGTTCAGATAGAGTAAAAGAGTTTGAAACATTATTAAAAAAGTATAATGGTGTGGAAGGTAAACGACACGGATTCTATAAGTTTGATAATATTGATGTTGTGTCTGCTGGAGAGAGAGACCCAGATGCAGAAGGTGTATCAGGTATGTCAGCATCTAAGATGAGGTATCATGCAAACAAAGGTGAATACGATGATTTTGCTGATGGTTTACCTAAAGGATTTAAAGACGGAAGAAAATTATTTAGAGATGTTCGTAAGTACATGGGTATTAGAGAACAGAAAGACATGGGTGTCATGAATGAATATGAAGAACTCAGAGACAGATATTTAACAGGTCAGATATGGAAGATTGGTGATTTAGTAGAGGCAAAGGGTATCGAGGGAAAAATAATTCAAAGAGGAACAAACTATATTACGTTTAATGATAGTCAAGGTAAAGTTCACAAAGCATGGTTGCACGAGATAAAAGTAGAACAAAAAAAAATTACAGCAGTAAGACAAGATAAAGATGTAAAAGATAAACCAGGTACGCAACCTGCAAAATATTACTCTGGTGTAAAAAAGAAAACTAAAGACGCAAGAGCTGCACATTTTAGAAAAGGTGCAAAAATGGACGATGACAATCCAGCTGCATACAAACCAGCACCGGGTGATTCTAAAGGTAAAACTAAACCATCTCAATATACAAAGAAGTTTAAAAAAATGTTTGGTGACTCATATGATATAGGTAAAGACTATGGTGATCACACAAGATCTGTTACACCTGGCGAAAATAAAAAATTGACAAAAGAAGATATTGAAGGTTGGTATAAAAATGAGGATATACACGAAAAGTATGAACTAAGATATGGAGACAATTGGTATATTAAATTAACAGAAACATATAATAAACTTCTTGAAAAGGTTGAAGTTGTTCATGATAATTGTGGTACACCAGATTGTTGTGGTCAGTGTGCTGATGCAAATATTACTGAACAAAAGAAAGAAACATTAGATTCTTTTGGTACTTTTATATTAAGAAATGCTTGGGGTGAAATAGTTGAGTCTGCTGAGTTTGAGGGAAGAAAAGTTAAATTAAATGATCCTATACGTACAAGTGAAAATCCTAATAAAAAATTTAAAGTATATGTTAAAAACGAAAAAGGTAACGTAGTTGTAGTTCGTTTTGGTGATCCTAATTTAGAAATAAAAAGAGATGACCCTGCCAGAAGAAAATCATTTAGGGCAAGACATAATTGTGATAACCCAGGGCCAAAAACAAAGGCTAGATATTGGAGTTGTCAACAATGGAGAGCAGGCGCAAAGGTAGATAACTAATGCAAGAACTAGGTCAATTCATGTCTCTTGTATCAGACGAAAAACAAAAAGTTCAAAAAATACAAGAGGAAAAAGATAAAAGGTTTAAACCTAGAGTTTCTGTAGGTCAATCATTATCAGAGTTTTTTAATTTAATATCTGAAGCACCTAGAATCCCTAGAAAAAAAGGACAACCTGCAGGTTCTGACAAACACTCTGATTTATACACAGACGAAAATCCAAAAGGAACAATACATGGTTTAGGATTTAAAGATGTTGAAACTGCAAGAGCATCTGTAAAAAAAATTATCAATTCTGGTAGATCACACGCACATAAAATACAAGCTGCGATTGCAATGGAACAAAGAGCAAGAGTAATGGGAAAAACAGCAGAAGCTGCAGTGTATCGAAGATATATTGAAAAGATGAAAAAGAAAACTAAAGAAATGAGAAAAGAGGACATGGAACCTCAAATTATTGAGAAACATTTCACAAGAGAGATCGTAAGAGAAGTGCCAGTTGAAAAGAAACAAGAGTTTACAAAAGAAGATAATGCACAAAGAATTGATGTTCTTAAAACATTTTTTGAAAGATTAGATAGTTTCGAACAAAATTTAGAAAAAAGAGAACTGGCTCAGAAGATGACTAATTACTTACCTGAACAACCAGAACAAAATGAACTGACAAAATTAAAAGAAGATTTTAGACAATTTAAGAACATTATATCACAACAAATGGCGACAATAGGAGGCGGTGGCGCAGTAAGACTGCAAGACTTGGACGATGTTGATACATCATCACTTGGTAATGGAAAATTTTTAGTATTTAACTCTACATCAGGCAAACTAGAATTTACAGATCAAGTGGATGGTAATTAATGGCACTTAAAATAAAATTAAAAAGAATTGCTGGAACTCCAACAACTTCAAATTTAGAAGACGGTGAGATAGCACATAATACAAGTGCGAATACACTTCATGTAAGAATTGGTGATACAATACACGCAGTTGGTGGAAGTGGTTCAGTAGACCTATCTGCCGTTGATCAAGATATTATACCTGACGGAAATGGAACAAGAAACTTAGGAAGTGCAACTAAAAGATTTGGTGATTTATTTTTATCAGGTGATACTTTGAATCTAGGAGGTGCGACCATTAGTTCAGACGGAACAGTTGTCACAATACCTAATGATTCAAAAGACGCAGACGGAAATAAATTAGCAATATCTGATACAGAGGGAACACCTATAAGAAAAGTACCAGTGTTCACTGCATCAGGTGGATTAAGCACTGCCGCAGTGACTTTAACAATGAAGGCATCGGCATCAAGAACAAGAGTGTTCAATGGTTTGACACTAGCAAATGGAGACAGTTTATCGGCAACAACAGCAACTCAACTATTTGAGTTCTAGGAATAAATAAAAATATGAGTAGTAAAACACCAGTAAGAGTCGTCTTTGACGGAAGTAGTAATGCAACAGGTTTGGCTGAGTTTCAGTCAGGCGAGTTCATACCTTTATCGGCAGGTGGTATTGGTGCATCATTATCAATTGGAACAGCAGGTCAAGTTTTAAAAGTAAACTCTGGCGCTTCTGCTTTAGAATTTGGTAATGTTGAAGCAATTTTAAATATAGACGGACTCACAGACGGATCAGGTATTACAATCGCTGATGGTGATGACTTTGCAATATCTGACGCTGGAACTGAAAAAAAAGTAAATGCATCTCAGATTTCTACTTATGTTCAAGGAACTATAAGTGGTGATATAACAATATCAGGTGGAACTGCAGCCATTGGATCTGGTGTTATTGTTAACGCAGACATAAACTCAAGTGCGGCTATCGCCGACAGTAAACTTGATACGATATCTACCGCAGGTAAGGTTGCATTATCAGCTTTAGAAATAGATGGTGGAACAGACATTGGTGCTGCACTAACAACTTCAGATTTAATAGTTGTTGATGATGGTGCAGGTGGAACAAATAGGAAAGCTGCATTATCAAGATTAGTTACACTTATGGAGTCAGAGATAGATGCCATTGGTGGTAACTTAACAATAACAGGTAATCTAACTGTTAACGGATCTACAACAACTGTATCTACGACAAACACTGTAGTTTCTGATAAATTATTTGAACTCGCAAACGGACAATCAGGCACACCATCAGGTGATATTGGTCTTGTCATGGAAAGAGGAAGTTCTGATAATGCATTTATAGGATTTGATGAATCTGCTGATAAATTTATAGTTGGAACAGGTTCGTTCACTGGTGCAACAACTGGTGATTTAACAATAACAACAGGAACATTAGTTGCAAACGTTGAGGGAAACGTAACAGGTAATGTGACAGGTAATGTAAGTGGCACAGCTGCTACAGTTACAGGTGCAGCTCAGTCAAATATTACATCACTTGGAACATTGACAACTTTGACAGTTGATAATATTATAATCAATGGTACAACGATAGGACATACTGATGACACAGATTTAATAACACTTGCAGATGGTATTGCAACTGTGGCAGGTGAAATATCTGTAACAACTCTTGACATTGGTGGAACTAATGTCACATCAACTGCCGCTGAACTTAATTTAGTTGATGGTTCTAGTGCTGGAACGATTGTTAACAGTAAAGCAGTTATCTATGGTAGTTCTGGTGAGGTAAATGCAACTACGTTACAGATTGCTGGATCATCTATAACATCGACTGCTGCTGAACTTAATCTTATGGATGGTGGAACGTCAGCTGGAACAACTGCTGTTGCAGGTGGTGATGGTATCGTGACAAATGACGGTGGAACAATGCGTCAAACAACAGTTGATACATTTGATACATACTTATCTCAAACTACTAAGACCTTAACAAATAAAAGTTTAACATCACCACAAATAAATACGCAAATAGATTTACTCGCAAGAGCAGAAGCAAGATTTCAAGATTCATCAGGTGGTCAATATGTTGCACTAAAAGCACCTGCAACTGTTTCAAGTAATGTTACATTTACATTGCCTGCAGAGGACGGATCAGCAAATCAAGTTTTAAAAACAGATGGTTCAGGCACTCTTAGTTTTGGCACAGATGAACAATCTGCTTTTGCTAATTCAACTATAACATCAACACCTGGTGGAAGTGGGGATTTTGATTTATCAAAAACAAATAATTCTGGTAGTTCTGAAACACCTTTTGACTCAAGCGCTGTTGATGCATTCGGTGTTATTTTAGGAGTTGTATTTGATGCAATGGAGCCAAGAGGAACAAGCACTGCGAATAACACTGATTTAGGATCAAGTGAGTCACATGTGGGTGCATAGGATTTATAAATAAAGGATAGGATAAAAATGACAAGATATAAAAAATCAATGTTTGACGCAACTATGGAAGTATTGAAACCTTCTATGGGCGCTGGTGCTTATATAAAAGACTTTCGAAAGTCTGATGCTCCACAATTCAAAGGAAAATCAGAAAAAGAGAGAGATAAAATGGCAATCGCCGCCTATCTAGATGCAAAAGATGAAGTCAAAGAGGGTGCAAAAAATAGTGTCATATCTATGACAAAATTTAAAAATCCTAAAATAGTAAAACAAGTTTCAGATATAATCAAAAAAGTAGGAACTGACAAAATCAAAGTAAAAAAGATACCTGGTGGTATGGAAATCGCAGGTTCAAATGTTCATCTAACACAAGTCATAGATAGATTTTTTGATCAAACAATCAAAACTTCAAAAGGTGATTTTTCAACACCTGCATTAATACGGATGAAAGAAGATTATGATTATGAAACATTTGTTATTGAACAACCAGAACATGAGATTACTGTAGGTAATTATACTACTAAGTTTTTTCATATGTGTGGTTCTGCACAAAAGGTTATGAGTCAAAATGCTGACAAAGAAGGTGCAGAGGAACTCACACGAATGCAAGATGATTTTTACAAATTAGAAAAAGAAGTTATGAACGCAGGTGAGGCCACAGAGGAACAAAAAAAGACAGCAAGAGACATGTATAATAAGATCATGGCAAAAGCAGGTGAAGTTGGACTTGCAGATGAGATTGATGATTATATGATACAACACATTGACTCTATCGAAAAAAATGATCCAAAGTTAGGATTTGGTAGAACAGATATTAAAGAAAGTGTAGAACTAACAGAGAAGATTGCAGGTCTAGAAAAAAAATCAGATCAAACAGGTGTTCCATATGGTATATTAAAGAAAAGTTATGATAGAGGTGTCGCCGCATGGAGAACAGGTCACAGACCTGGTACAACACCACAACAATGGGCGTTTGCCAGAGTGAACTCAATGTTGACAGGTGGAAAGGCAGACCCAGATCTACAGGCAAAAATCAAAGCAGGTGGATACAAGAAAAAGAAAAAAGCAAAAAAAGAAAATATGCATGAAGATGGTCACATGGATGTTCCAAGTTCAATAAGAATGTGCAAGACTATCATTGAAGACGCAAACGAAATACAACAGATTTTATCATCGAAGGGTGATGAAAATATAGACACTTGGTGGACAAACAAACTTGCTGTTGCCGCCAGTTCATTGAATAAACTTAGAGACTATATCAAAAACCCAATGGAAGAAGGTAGAAAATCTAAGTATGCTCAGGATGATGAGGATGAAGAGGGCGCAAATAAACATATCGTTATGCAACTAAGAAAAACAGTTGATTTGAAAGGTAATTTTAAAACTGAATTTGAGGATGGTAAAAAACAAAAAATACCTTTAGAGATCGCAAGAAAATTAAGCACTAAATATAATATGCTTAAAAAACCAATCGAAAAAGAAATATTCCAAAAGAGAATAGCAAAGTCATATAGAGACTTACTAAAAGTGGCAAAGGAGAAGTAATGAGTTATTTTAAAAACACACCCGAGAGTCTCTTAGAAAAAGTAAAAGAGATTCAAATAAAAACAGCTGCAAGAGAAGGTAATAAATTTACTAAAGCACTTATGGCTGCGAGAGAAAATGGAAATAAATTTTTTACAGTAAATGGTAAAGAATATGAGACAGAAGCTCTTGATGACAAAGATGTAGCAATAATAAAAAAAGTTGCTGGTAAACTTAAAGGTGCATCACAAGCACACGCAGGTCAATCAAAAGATTTAGAAAAAGCATTAAGTGATGAAGTAAAATATCCTCATGATATGTTTGATCCAAAAACAGGTAAAAAAGAAGTTGCAAAAAATGTAGATGATCATAACAGACTTTCAAAAATGGGATACACCCACGATGACCCTAAAAAGAAAGAAGACCCATCTCATTCAGTAGTTATCAAATCACAAAAGAAAAAAATGAAAGAGGATAACACTAACGACAAGTCTGATGATGGTGAGGGAATGGATAAAGTTCAACCTAAAGCGTTGAAGAAAAAATTTAAAGATAGAAAAGATAAAGATATTGATAATGACGGTGATGTAGATGATTCTGATAGATATCTTCATAGAAGAAGAAAAGCAGTTTCAAAAGCAATCAAAAAAGAAGAATCAATATCTGATATACAAGGTAATAAAAATCTTTCTATGAGAGAAGCACTTGCTAAAATTTGGAAGACTGATGCAGGCAAAAGTTATTTTGAAGGATTTGCATCTGATGCTCAAAGAAGAGCTGCCTTTGCACAAGGATACAAAGCAAAAGGTAAAGATAAAAAAGAGCAAGTAAAAGAAAAGACTTTAACAGGTAAGAAAGAAACTAAAGTAGAGATAAATCCAAAAGTTTAACATGAGATCACTTGTCGAAGTAATGAAGACAAGTGCCGAGGACTTACCACAGATATACTGTGATATGGACGGAGTTCTTTGTGACTTTATAAAAGGGGCAAACGCCGCAGTAAATGGTTTGTTTGTCACTGCCGAAAGAGGCACCCGTTGGGATAAAATAGCAGAGAAAGGTGCGAAGTTTTGGGCAGACTTAGAGTGGATGCCTGATAGTAAAAAATTATATCAGTTTATCGCAAGATATAATCCTAAAATATTATCAGCATATTCACCTAAAATGGCATCAGGTTCTAAAAAAGGGAAGATGCAGTGGCTTCAAAAAAATACTAGAGTCAAAAGAAGTGACATAAATCTAGTATTAAGAGACCAAAAACGTAAGTTTGCACAAACAAATGACAAACCTAATATACTTATAGATGACTATATAAAGAACATTAGGGAATGGGAAAGTGCAGGTGGAATAGGAATAACGCATATAAACGTTAGAAAAACGATATCTGAACTTAAAAAACAAGGATTTAAATAAGAATTATTATAAATAATAATAAAAAAAGGAGACTAACATGGGCTTATGGGGAGTTACACCGAATCTAAAACCAAAGTTTTTGCCTGAAGACAAAAACGCCGCTGGTTCAACTGGTGCAAGACATCACGCAATAGCGACCAAAAGTGGTTGGGGTCTAACACCAGGCCTTGCTGCTAGTGGAAACGATAACACGGATGCACAACCAGAAATACTGGTATGTGTAAAAAATTTAGCAGAAGCATTTGGTTCTGCATCTATTATTGGTATAAATTGGACTGATCAAACAGTCGCAGACACAGGTACATTTGATATCACTGTGACATTTGATGAGGCAGTGGATGTTACATCTGCAACAAGAACTGCAAACCAAACAATTACAAATAAAGCATACATCTTATTATCAAGAGTTGGAAAAACAGACATGGTTGAAGACAGTACAATGGCATGTCAATATTTTTCTGGTTCAGGTACAAACCAACTTACATTTAGAGGACTTGCACAGACAAACGCAGCTGCAGGTTTCTTAGCATTTAATGGTGAAGGAGTTGGCGATACAGGTGTTGTCACAGGTATTAACTTTGACGGAACTGCAACAATAACTGAGGAAGACGGAAGTTCAGGTTTAAGTATTAGACTTGAAGCTGGAACAACATCTGATCCAACATTTGGTGCAAAACTTATTGCAAACGGAAGTGCAGGTAAATCTGCAACAGTGAATGGTGCAATAACAACTGCAACAACAGCATTAGTATTAGACAATAATTCTGGTACAATCGCAGTTGGTGATGTTGTTACTGTTAAAGATACAAGCACATTATCTTTCGCAGACGCAGACGGAAATACAGCAATCTCAACAAACAATGAATTAACAGTTGCCGCTACAAACGGATCAACATCTGTAACACTAAGTGAAGCAATCACAGTGGCAGATGATGTTGATGTTTTATTTCATACAGACGGTGGTGAAGAAATCATCTGTGATTCATTAGCATTTAAAGTTGCAGGTCCATTGTTTGCCACAAGATCAGATATTACTACAATAACAAGAACTGGTCAAGATACAAGCGTTGCAATACTTTTAGAAGAAGGTACAGCAGACTTTGAAGGTAAAACAAATGGTGACGGAAACTTCTTTAGACTTGTACAAGAGTCAGGTAGTGCCGCATCAAATGACAGTGATGGTAGAAACGCAGAAGGTAAGACATTAAGAACTGATCCTATCGTTGTTGAAACATCATTGAATGATGCCGCAACATTGTCACAGACAGGTACATCAAGTGGTACAGCCAACATCCTCAAAGGTGTTGATGTCGCTGCCGCATAGAGTATAAATAGTTTAGCTTGAGTCTATTATTATAGGCTCAGTGATGTAGGATAGGGAAACTGATTTCCTACAGTAGAATCCCTCGTAAGAGGTTAATAATATAGAAGGAGACCTATAATGGCCGATCTAAAGATCACTGCATTAACTTCTCTAGCAGCTGCTTCAGCAAGAGAAGATTTATTGCATATAATCGATGACCCAAGTGGAACACCGATTAACAAAAAAGAAACAGTTGGAGATTTCTTCAACGCATTAACAGCACCAGTAACACTTGCTGACTCAGACGTTACATTAACTGAGGCAACACACGCTGGTCGTATCGTAATTACACCAAACGTAAGTGCAGATAGAACATACACATTACCAACACCTAAAGTTGGAATGTTATTCAGATTTATTGGCCCAACAGGTTTGGCTGCAGCTGATGGTCACTCAGTGATTATTTCTGCTGGTTCTGGTAACTCAATTTTCTTCAAAGGACAATTAGTTCACCACGATACAAACCAGACAAGTCAAACATCATCTGTTGTATTCTCAGATCAAGACTCAAATGAGACAATCACAGTAGCACTTGCTCAGGCACTTGATATCACATGTGTTGGTACATCAACAACTACATGGCAGATTTCAGGTTTCACTGCATCTAATACATTAGTAGCATTTGCTGACTAATCTTAATTTTCAAGTGACCATCTTTATGGTGGTCACTTTTTTATCATAAGGAGTTTATTATGAGTTTAGGTAAACAAGAACTTGAAGATCAGATTGCAAAGTTAACTAAAGATATAACAACTTTACAAAATGCAATCACTGATTTTGAAAAGAAAAAACAAGAAGCAATTGCACAACTAAACGCATTTCAAGGCGCAGTGCAACAATGTCAATTGTTTTTAAAAGAGATTAATAATGAGGCCGAAAGTGAAACTGATGATTTAGGTGGATTACCTGATGCACCTAAAGAAGAGGAAAAAACTGACGACCAGATGTGATTATGGTGTATGCCATAAGTAAAATTCCCTACGTAGGGTTTATATAAAGGAGAACGGTTATGGCCGATAAGAAAATTACAGCGTTAACAGATTTGTCAACTGGTGTTGCATCTGCTGACCTGTTACACGTGATTGATGATCCAAGCGGAACACCAATCAACAAAAAAGTTTCAGTCGCAAACTTTATCAACAACTTACCATCATTTATAGGATTTTCAAACTCAGTTGAAGATATTTCTGATGGTACACAAACAGCGATCTCAGTATCAACTGCTTTGACATTATTACAAACTGCTGGCACAAACGCAACCACACTTGCTAATGGAACAGTTGTAGGTCAAATTAAAATCATCGTTCACGATACAGACGGTGGATCAACTGAGATGACACCTGCAAGTGCATTAGGATTTGTAAATGCAGACTTTGTTACCGCTGGTGATACTCTAACATGTATGTGGACAGGTTCTGCATGGGTTGTACTTGCATCTCACGCTGCAGCTGCTGACACAGGTGTTGCTGAGGTATCAGACGACTAATAACTAATTAACACTTGGGGCGAGAGCCCCAGGTGCTATGAAGGGAAAAAAATGAAAAGCTTTAAAAAATTTGTTAAAGAAAGTGTAGGACCTCACGCTATGGGATTTCAATTTGATTCCAATGACAACATGTCTGCGTTATCAAACCCAGTCGTTATACAAAAATTAAACGCATATGTTGGTGTTATAACTAATGAGGAAACTAAAATAGTTGAAGATGCAATTTCAAATCTCAGACAAAAACTTATGAGAGTTGGATTGACATTTGGTGAAGTTCCTATGTTTGAAGGTAAGAGTGGTAGTTTTTCACTTCCATTAACATTATTCGGTGGAAGATTTGGAAAAGATACTGATACACCTCACGATGAGTTTCTAAATGACGATGGTATCTCTGATAAAGTCGAAGGTGGTTTATCACTCAACATCGGTTATGAAATGACCGCTTCAAACTGTTATAAGATTTCTGCAAAAATAGAATAGTAATGGCATGTATGAGAAGATTACTTCTGATAATGTCATCATGTTTGCAATAAAAAATTATAATAACCCTCAGTGTGAGGGTGAACTTGAATTTTATGATGATCTAAAAAGATTTAAATATATTAAAAGACTTTTCAAAAAATATCTAGAGACAGGTGAACTTCGAGAACGCCTTCTAATCAATCACTTCATAGTTTTAAATAACGTATTTGGATCAGACGCAGCCATTACATTATTACTTTTTAAAATAGAAAAAGAGTATTGGAGTATAATGAAGTCATTTTTAATATATCTAAATATGTTAGAGAAACACGAATTAAAAGATGTACGATCAGATGAAAACGTGTTTGAAATATTAAGGAAAATATAATGGGAAGAGCAGTAGATTTATTCGTTACATATCGTTTTATCAAACTACTAACGACACCTTTTGAAAAAACAGAGGCGTTTAAATTAGGTATTATTGATAAAGATGGTAATAGAATTAAAAAAGAAAAATCAACAAAACCAGCAGTTGAATTAGCAACTAGTGAACAAAAGGCTGCATATACAATACTTCATAAATTAGTTTTTAATATTAAAAAAATATTTTCAAAAGTGCCTGGTTTGAGAACTAAAGTCGGAACGTATGCTGCCGCTTTGTTTTTACTAAAAGACACATTTAAAGAGTCAGTGTCAGACCCAGATATGTTTGAAAAAGAGTTTATTAAGTATCTAAAAGAAGAAGATATTGAGTTTGATGATGAAATACAAGAAGAAGTCATAGGGTTTGGTGAACAACTTCCAAAAGGAAGATATAGGTTAAAACAAGATATACTAAATAAACAAGAAGAAGAGTTAAGTGCAAAGAAGGGTGATATTGTCATTGCATTTGATGACGAGGCACCGTTTGATACAATATTAGGAGTAGAAATTTTTTCTGTTGTGCATGAAAAATCACAAGAAAAAATATACGTAAGTTTAGAGGATTTAGAAGATGCTTAAAAAATTTAGAGAAGTAAATGTCTTTACAGGTAGACCAGTAGAGGAAGATGCACCTACAAATGCAACTGGGCCTGCTGTTGCTGGTACAGGTGATGATAGTTCTGTTGTTGTAGTTAGAAGAAAAAAAGATAAAGAAAAGAAAATGTTTTTAGATGCAAGAACTAAAGCATATAAACAACACGCAGAAAAACTTCAAAAAATGCGTGAAAGAAGAAGTAAATTAAAAGAAGATATTCTATCAAAAACAGATGAGTTCTATAGAGAGATGTTCGTTGTAGAAAATAATCTTAGAATGTTAAAAGATATTGTCAAAAAGAAATCAGCAAAACCTTTGAAATTTAAAGATGGTAGAATGAAAGTTGATTTAACAACTGCAAGCACAATTACACAAGTCTATGATAAAGTAAATGCATCAAACAAAAAGAAGATTGAAAATATGATAAACGGCACAAAGAAAAACTTTTTACAAATATCTAATGCTGTTTTTAAACTGGCAAGGTAAACATGGGATTAATGTCTCTAAAAGAATATGGTCTTGCGTATGAACCATCTGGTAGAGATTATGCATATAGTTTATATCAACCTGTCGCAGATCTCAATCTAAGGGCTCAAAAAGAGAAACAAGTTTCCAAATCAGACATAGATCAGATAGAAAGATACGCAGATCGTCTTTTTGCGTCATTGAATATTGATGTAGAATTTACAAGACATTTTATGGATCGAGTAAATGATGCAAGGAATAAAACACCTATCACCCCTGCTGAACTCACAAGACTTTTTAGACAATCTTATAGAAAACATGGAAAAAAAATTAAGAACTTAGGGCCAGATGCAGAGGCAGTTTTGAATGACATGCAGACTGATATCAATATGCCGTTTGTTTTAAAAGTCGATGGCAATGAACTTGATTTAGTTGCAAAGACTGTCATGAGAAAAAAGAATTTTAAAACAAAAGGACCGAAACTATCATTTGAAGAATTTAGACAAATAGATGAGAAAAAGAAAGGTAATCTTCTTTTAGGAAAAAAGAAAGATACATGTCCACCTGGTTATAGATATGATACAAATTTAAATCAGTGCGTTCCTATTAATTTTAGAAAAACATATTACATAGGAGTTCCAAGATCAACATCATCAGATCAAGATACAGATACAGATACATCAAACACAGATAATCAAACAGGTAATGGTAATGGAAACACAGGAAATGGTAATGGTAATGGAAATGCATCAGGTGGTAATGGCGCTAGTGGTGGTAATGGTAATGGTGCAAGTGGTGGAGGCGAACAATACATAGCTGCAGACGTAAGAAGAATGCCTGACGGAAGATATGGTGTATATGCAGATAAATTTAAAAATAAAAGAAGAGTGATGACACCTGGCGGTAAACACGCAAAAGAACTTAAAAAAGTTTACAGTAATAAAAAAGATGCAAACGATTACATGGCTGCAATAATGATTGCAAAGGGGGGATGATGAAACACTATGACGATTTTGTAGAAAGTTTATGGGCAAACATTCATAAAAAAAGACAAAGAATCAAAAGAGGTTCTGGTGAAAGAATGAGAAAAAAAGGTGAGAAGGGAGCCCCAACACCTGCTCAAATGGCAAAAGCAAAAGCTGCATCTGAGGATAATCATACACCTTTAGACAGAATTAAAGCAGATCACAAAAGAGAAAGAGAGGCTGATGCGATAAGAAGAGATAGAGAATTAGATCGTGCAAGATTGGCAACTGCAAGACAAATGAACACAGAAAAAGCACCTGATACATCTGACGCAATGAAAAGATACAAAGCAGGTAAAGCAGGATTTACAGATATCGCACATTTAAAAGCAAAAGGATTAATTAAGAGATCTGATGGTACTAAGAGAAAATCAGATAAATACAAATAATGTCAGAACAAACAAAAAAAGTTAATTTAGAATTAGAGATTGACACTAACACAGTTGACTCTAGTAAAAATAAGTATCAAGGTTTAATTGATCTTGCAAAAGCAGTTGATGCTTGGAGAATTTTTCCTAGATTATTTTTAACTGTTTACATAGTATTATTATATAAATGTGTGATTTGGTATATGAACTTGGCGGCTCCAACAATGGAACAATCTGGTTTGATTAGTATAGTTGTTGGTGCAGGTGCTGCCTGGTTTGGATTATATACTGGCACAAGTAAAAGTAAGAAATAATTAGGAGTTTAAAATGGAAATATTATTAACACTTGCCATGAAATTTTGGCAATGGACTGTTTTAATAAGTTTAATTATTATTGGTTTTATTGTTAATCTTTTCGATAAAAAGGTTGACAACAGAGTCAATTTTTCATATAATGACTATCCACACATGAAACCAATTAGAATTGAAACAAAAGGAAAAGGTTTCTTTAAGATGATATTAATGTGGCTTCTCGGTGTAAGACATTGGGAGATTACAAAAGATTTTACTTTCTCACTAGAGGGTAAAAATTATGTCATACCAGCAGGTTTTACTTTTGATGGTGCAAGCATTCCAAAATTTTTGCACATGTTCTTATCACCTGTTGGAGTGCTTTTAATAGGTGGACTCATACACGACTATGCTTATAAGTATGAAACTCTATTAGAAGATAATAAGAAAGACACTATGGGTATCATATCTCAAAAAAGAGCAGATCAAATCTTTAGAGATATTAATATCGAAGTAAATGGTTTCTATCTTATGAATTACTTAGCATACTGGTCACTAAGATTAGGTGGATTTATGGCGTGGAACAAACACCGTAAAGTCAACGCTAAGATATAAAAAGGAGGTTCTAATATGAACTGGTTAAAAGAAAGATCAAAAGAAATGTCTTCTATATCAGGCGCAAGTCTGGTTGTTCTTGGAGGACTGATAGTATTAGGTGGACCGTTTGTCAATTTACTGGCATGGGCCGCTATCATATGGGGTACTATTTCCATAGTTCGAAAAGACTAATCATTTATGTTTGGAATTAGACTATTACTAATAGGTATCGTCAGCGCCACATTGATTGGCGCTGGCGCTTATGTGCTTAAGTTAAGATCAGACAACGCAATTCTAAAAGCAAATCAAATAAAATTAGAAGGTGCGATTGAGACACAAAAAGAAGTTATCGAAAATCAGAAACAAGACTATGAAAAAATCATCTCTATCAATAAAGAACTAAATGATGATATAATACAGATTAATAAGTCAAAACAAATATTACAAGATAAATTATCTAAACACGACTTAAATTATCTTGCAGTAGAGAAACCAGGGTTGATTGAAAAAATAATCAATAAAGGATCTAATAAAATTATGGAAGAACTAAATGAGGCAACAAGATGATTAGAGTTGTTGTATCGTGTTTATTGTTAGTTGTTGTATTACTAATATTCTCTAGTTGTTCAACATTTAAATCAGAGAAACAAGTAGAAGTAATTACACAAGAAATTGAAAAACCTAAATTAAATTTAGATGTAGTAGAACCATTAGATTTAAAACCTATAAAATGGATTGTAATTACAAGAGAAAATGTTGCACAAGTTTTTAGTGAAATAGAACAAGAGGGAAAGTCAGTGGCACTTTTTGCACTTGATACTGACACTTATGAAATATTAGCAATTAATATGGAAGATATTAAAAGATATATACTAACTCAAAATAAAATCTTAGTTAAGTATAAAGAGTATTACGAACCTGTTGAAGAACAATAATACATCGAGGGGGAGTTCTCTACATTATCACACACATTAGGAAAGGAGATTTTCATGGAAATCTTAAATAAATTTAGAACTTGGGCGTCTGCACTTGCAGAAGTCGGTGTAAGTTTAATAGCACTTGGCATCGTTCTTGAAGTTCTATTCAACGGACAGGGCATACCGTTCTGGCCAAACATTAATGTGATTGGGAATGTACAAAGCATCATAGCAGGTTTCTCTGCTCAAGGCTTAGTTGGTTTAGTAGCAGTTTGGGTACTATATTCAATCTATACTAAAAAATAATAAATAATAGTAGGGAGAGAGTTTTGTCAGATATACAATTAGATGTAGAATTATTAA
>CEQB01036626.1_pt1 | contig 31495 bp, 12 predicted proteins | sample 530581 | NCBI WGS metagenome assembly CEQB01 (sample SAMEA2620588, study PRJEB7988) | marine metagenome | biome: marine biome (ENVO:00000447); feature: deep chlorophyll maximum layer (ENVO:xxxxxxxx); material: "saline water (ENVO:00002010), including plankton (ENVO:xxxxxxxx)" | depth 75 m
AATACTTGCTGGTCGAAAAGGACTCAACTTTGATGAAGGTAGTGTTATACTCAAGAGTGGACAGCATAATGAAAATACAACTCTATTTTTACAATCTGCTCTAAACTCAGCAGGCACTGGTAGAAATATACTAGTAAAGCACATGGCTAGACAAACATTCGAAGTTAAATCAGAAGTATCTTTATGGATTACTACTTATCCACCAAAAGGTATCAAAGAACATGTATTAGACAAAGGTATTTTTCAACGTGTTTTGACTTATTGGAGACACTGGACTCTTGAAATGAAAAAGGAAGTTAATATGTTATTAGCAGAAGGTGTTTATGAAGATAAAAAATTCGAAGTACCTCTTACAAAAGTAATTGACTTTTTCACAAAAAAACAAGAGACATTAAAAAGCCGTGTAATAGAATTAGCCAGTATTTCTAAATTAGAATGGGATGAGATGAAAGAAGAAGATAAAAAGAATAAATGGTCTGAAGATATGGAAGAAGAGGAGAAATTAAAAAAATGGAACGACCTTAAATGCAAATCTTACACCGCACAGGATGACCAAGAAGCCGTAGTAATGAGAGTTATGCGAGATATGTTCACTATCGATGATTCATATATCCCTGCATTAATATCCGCTATTGAAGAATACTACGGGATAGTAGAGGTAATGGGTCCAGAGAAACAAGGTATTTGTTCTTCATTCATTATGGGATTACAAAATTATACTAACATATTAGCCCATCACATGGCGATGATAGAAGGAACTTGGACAGTTAGAGGTGACCATGTAGATATGGCTAAAGAAATATTATTCGATTTATATCAAAATTTAATTCAATGGCTTGAATCAGAAGTTAAAGTTGGCTCCGGTGGAAATGAAAAGAAAAAGATGGAATCATTCTGGAAACAAGCATTCAATCAATCCGAATTATTTGACTTCAATGATACTCGTGGACAAGGTTGGGCTAAGAAGAAAGACGTTATGGATGCGTTTGGTAAAATTGCAAATTTAAATAGCCACGCATCTGTCAATACTAAGTACAACATGTATGGTCCCAAGTTATTCAAAGATACCCGTGAAGGAGTAAGAGTTTATCTTAAATTAAGAGAAGAACACATCCCTAAAAAGGGGGCTAAAAAATGAGCGAGTGCTCATGTACCTTATGTAAAACTAAAATAGGAGGTAATATAGGAGGGTACTTTGTAGGTATGCATTGGAAAAATCCTATTATAATATGTGATTGGTGCAAGATGTGTATGGAGGATATGAAATGACAAAAATGCTTGCTTTAGATATAGAAACTGCAAACTATTCTCACGAAATAGGCGGTTGGGGTCAAAGTCATTTATTTGAACCAACAGTAGTCGCTACATGGGATGGAAACGAAGGTGTAGTTTATGCAAATGAATCAGTAGAGAAATATTTACCAGAAGGTACCATCGTCAAACCTTTGCATCCTAAAGCCATAGGAGAAGATTTATCTAAACACGTTTCAGAAGGAGGTATGATACTAGGTCATAATCTAAAAGGATTTGATTTACCTATTATAAGAGATTCACTCGATTGCTGGGAAGCAAAAGAAATTATGACTAAATCGGATGAACAAGTATTCGATACATCGGCATTATTGAAAGGTATAGTGGGACACGCTGTACCTCTATCTGATGCCTGTTACCATACCTTGGGTAAAGGTAAATTAATGAATAGTCACGATGCGCCAATAGAATGGCGTAAAGGGAATTATAGCAAAGTCGCTGAATATTGTCTAAAAGATGCCGAATTAGTTTATGAACTATGGCGACACGGCATAGACGAGGGCGTAATAAAAGCCCGATGTAGAAATACTGGAGAAATTAAAGAATTCGAAGTAGATTGGTGATATTCAATGAAAATAGAGAGGGAAAAATATGAACGAAACAGAAGGAAATACTAGTGCAGTAGTGCACAATATAAGAGCCGCAAAAAGAGCCGTTAGTACGGTTAAGACGACATTAGGTCCAATGGGAATGGACAAAATGATGGTAGATGGTGGAGGTAACGTCATAGTAACTAATGATGGGGCTACTATCTTGCAGGAGTTGGATATTAGCCACCCTGCTGCAAAGATGGTAGTAGAAGCCGCCAATACCCAAGAAAGTATGTGTTATGACGGTACAACCAGTACAGTTGTATTAGCAGGAGAATTACTAAGTAATAGTGAACTCCTGTTCAATAAAGGATTACATGCTAATATAATATGCAGAGGATACAGAAAAGCATCAAAATGGGCAATTGAACATCTTGATACTTTAAAATACTCTTTTGATGCCATTGAAGGTGGGTTAAAGCATGTAGCCAAGACTGCAATTACAGGTAAAGCGTTAGAATCTAGCATGGACCATGTAAGTGAACTATGTGTAGAGGCTGTAGAAAAGGCAGGAGGAGAATATGAGAGAATACGTGTATTGTGTCAACCGGGCGGAAGCCTTGACGACTCGTCTTGTTTTTCAGGCGTAGTGTTACATAAAGAGTTCATGTTATCTGCTATGCCTTTGGTACCTAACGGTAAAGCAATATTAATTAACACTGGTTTAAGTGATATTAAATCTGATGATAATGTACAATTATCACTTAGTTCTGCTACAGAATATCAACAATATAAGAAGCAGACAGGTAGGGATAATTGGATAGAAAAGGCTCAAAGTATAATAGAAAAGTTACCTGATGGTGGTGCAGTATTCGTTAGAGACTCTGTTCATGAAATAGTAGCAGCAACCCTTGCGAAAAATGGAATATCTGTAGCACACCGTATACCTGAAAGTGATATGATAGCATTGTCTAAACTCCTTAATGCTGTAGTTTCTCACAGTACTGAAGATTTGTCAGATGCTACAGATTGTAACGCAGAATGTAAAACAATAGGAGATATGAAATACATTATCGTTAAAGGAGAAGGAGAAGTGACTACTTTAATCTTAAGAGGAGCAACTAGACAAACACTCGATGAAACTGAACGTGGATTTGAAGACGCATTAGGGGTCGTTTGCTTGGCTTACTTCGGATTTGTAGTTCCGGGAGGAGGCTCTTCTTATCTAAACACAGCCTTACATCTAAGGTCTAGGGCAGCAGAGGCTGGTGGACGTGAGCAAATGGCAATAGATGCCTTTGCAGATGCATTAGAATCTATACCTGCTACTATTGCAGAGAACGCTGGTCATGACCCGCTAGATAGTATATTAACACTTAGAAACGAACATAAACAAGGTAACATTGATGCAGGTCCAGATATAGAAAATGGAGGTGCCTGCTCTATGATTGACGCAAGTGTATGGGAACCTTTAGATTTAGTAAAACAGGCTATACAGTCTGCTAGTGAAGTCACTATAAGTATACTGAGAATAGACGATATAATCGGAAAAAGAGGCGAATAGATGAGATGCGAACTTTGTCATAGACAAAGCGCTGAAAGTGTAGGGATATACTGTGGTGAACATAAAATATGTATGCCTTGTATTTCTAAATTAATTAAAGATGCTTTGTTATCACTTAGTTAAGTTTATAATATAATAATATACCGAAATGTTTGTCCGTACTTAATGTTTCAATAGTAATTTTTATTCGTTGCCACCCCTACGAAAGAAAATTACTGGGTGTAGGAGTAGTACGGACGGGTGATTTCACCTTCGTTATTGTGCTCCTACACCCACCTAATTATTTGGCTACTTTCCTGAGATAATTGGAAAAGCGACCTGTGCCTTTTTTAGATACAGGCGATTGCTTCCTTTTTCTTACACCTTTGAAACCCAATTGACCATGAAATCGGAGATATCCACAGAATGAACATTCGTGAAGAACTACAAATTCTCCACTTAAATATTTACCAGAAATAGAACGTGGTAAAGCGATGCGTTTACAATTCTCGCATTTTTGTTTAAGCATATCGATAAGTCTACCCATCAACTACTCACCGTGTTTAGATTCAATTTATGCCAATCTGCACCATCGTAAACAAATCTACCTGACTCGCCGTTAGCAACGTCTTGGTTAATTTTAGTGTTAGTACTGTGACCTCCACTTGTAGAATCGAAGTGCAAAGTATGTGCACCGGATTTATGATAAATTTCAACAACATGACCTACTGGAAAAGTACCAGTTGGGTTGATAGTTCTGGTAGCATCTGTAGTAACTATCCATATATTCGCTTGGTCAAATGTGAATGTAACATTGCCACTAGTAGTTATTACTTCTAGTCTATCAGGGCCAATTACATGAGTATTAGTCGAAGGTGTGGAATTTAATGCACGAGGTAATGCTGCGTATATTAGTGCGTGTTTATTACCCGCTACATCTGCTCTATGACTTTGCCATATAGCACCGAATGTACTACCTGATAAATTTCCATTTTCAGGAGATGCAAAGAACCCGTCTAAAGTAGCAGCGCTATTGATAGCGTTTGCTGTATCTACATTTCCCACAGCCCCTTCTGTCATAGGAGTCAAGTAAAGGGGAGTAGGTCTAATGAAAGTACGCCTATCATGAATAGTAGCGGTTGTACTTAAAGAACTAGTAACAGAGCCAGCGCCGCCGGTTACAGTGTATCTTATGACTGCTAATACTGTAGTTTGATGGTTAAGGTCACTATTACCTGTGATATTAGGGTCAGAAAGAAATCTATTAGGAATCAAAGGGGTTCCAGAAGATGGAGCGACAGGTGTACCCATTTCGTATTTAACATGAGCCTCTGGAGTATTTCTACCAGTCAAATATACTACTACAAACACTTCGCTATTACTTGCAGGGACACTAGGTAAATCACCACTATGATTAGCACCTCCTCCTGTAGTACCTACTGTGAAAGTTTCACTACCTCCGGGTCCATTAGCAAATTTATACAAAACTCCGTCTAAACAACAATACCCGCCATAAACTTTAACTTCACCTTGACTAGAACCTAGTTCTATAAAACCGGGGCCTCCAGCAATTATACTGTTTCTTAAAGAATCTGCTTTGGCACCATCTTCTAATCTCATTATACCGTTACCATGAAGACCTTCGTATAGATTAGTAAGGCTCGGACTTGTTAATCCATCGCCGTCTCTTAGACCTTGAGCGTTAGTACCCATAGAACTTGCACTTGTATGTCCTGCTTTTGGATTAGTCATGCTGTCACCTCTATTACTGCTGAAAAGTGTATCTCGTTGTTACTGCTCTTATCGATTGCGTTATATGTGTATCTCATAAAATCAGTAGTATCTGTAGAATCTGCGGGATTTTTATATCTAATAACTACTTCCCTCAAAGGCTTGGTAAAAGTAGTATCTAATGCTAATTTCGCTTCTACAATTAATGAATTATCATCTATTACTCTGACATTCGGAGTAACTACTACTGCCGGTTTACCTATACCTCCATCTTGTTGAGTAGCAATGGTTCCGTCAAAACCGAATACTACTTCGTTAATTCTACTTTTCAGCGTATCTATCATATATCTTGTTCCTTCATTCAATAATGGCATATTAGCCCCTCCTGTTACTCATGTAATTACTTTGTGAAATTCCTAATTTTAGATTATAGTTCCTAGCCTCTGGGTAAGAGCCTCCTCCAGTAAAGCCAGCCAATGTGGTTTGACTTATATCGTCAGTGATGGTTGTATTACCCTCGCTTCCAAGCACTACTTGTGTTAATGTGATTGATTGAGGACCATTCGCTTCTCCCGGTACTGTAGAAACGGTAATCTTACCAGCGTGTCCATCAGAGTCTTCTATAGCGGCTTTCAACTGTACTAAGAATGCGTTTTGTGTAGACGCACTACCACCAGATAATGCTAGTTGTACAGCGATACCTCCGGCTAAAGCAGTACCGGCAGTACCTGAACCAGTATCAGAACCAGAAGTAAGTACTGTCCCAGTAGCCACCCCTCCATTAACTGAATCTGTAATTACATAAGTCCTACTTGTTCCGTCTGTAGAGATTATAGACACACTTTCTTTTTCAGTCATACCACTAGCAGCGTCTCCATCTGCTACTGTAACTGTTGCTGTTGCAGCAGCGTAATCTAGTAAGAACAGTTCTTCATTATTTTCAATAGTATGTACACTTGCTGATTTGATTACTGTAGCAGTAGTAGTTAAAGAGGCAAGATGTATATGGCCTAATTTATTACCGTTCTTAGTATAAACCGCTTGATTATCTACAAGGAATGCAGCATTAGCGTTAGTTCCATCTGTAACGAAAGTAGTAGTACCAGTACCGTAACCTAATGCTGTAATCTTAACTTGTCCCCCACTTCCTCCAGCAACAGTTAAAGTTTCTCCGACAGCATAACCACTGCCAGCAGTGTGAATTACAGCAGATGTAATCGCTCCAGATGAATTAACCACTATATTCACTTTAGCACTACTACCTGAACCTCCTGAAACAGATACATTAGTTCCAGTAGAGTAACCAGAACCGCCAGCACTAACAGAAGCAGACAAAACGCCTGTAAGATTAATTAATACTCCTGTACTTTTTAATTTCAAAGTACCTGTAATAGTATTACGTCCATTATATCCTAAACTATAACCTATACCCCTATTCATATCAACTCTTTCAGAAATTTGCCAAGCAACCTTCATTTTAAAACCAGCAAAAGTGCTGAATTCTTCCGTTTTGAACTGTCTATTTCTTTCATTATTTGCGTCTAAACTGCCGCTAATATCCACTTCTTGGAACCTTTGTAATACGTCTTCAAGGGTAGCGTCTACTGAATTAACGTGTAAATCACTTTTTCTTTCAGTTAAGTTGTAACTACCACCTAATACTACATACCTTTCGTTATCTGTTCTGGACTGATAAGAAATCATATCACCCGGATGTATATGAGTGGATGCCATAACGTCTTTCATCTTTTTAGAACCAGTTGCATTCTTCGCCATTTTTAACATACGCCTACCTATAGACTTAGCACTGGATTTTGTTACAGCAGTAGGTGCATGTAAACCACCCGGTATTTCATTAACAGAGTCTTGTTGAGGACCAAAGTCATCTATTTGTACTACATTATTATGATTATTGGCTCTTGATTTACCTCTTACTACTATACGATTAGGGACTGATTCATTTCTATCAGTGTCTATACCACCGGTTATTTTATTTTCTGTAACCAGATACTCCCTTTCTGCTTGATTTTGAGGGAAATACCTGACATTTCCATAACGGTCACCTCTTGGACCATATCCATCATGTTTAGACAAGTAACGTAGAGCAGATAGCGCTTCTACGCCATAGAAATCTTGAGCAAGAAAAGTAACACTAGGACTTCTAGTAATGACTCCGTTAATAGAACTTTTAGTGGCTTTAGGTATTTTGGCAGCAAGGTCAGAAGTTCGCAGCCCAACGCCTATTTTCTGAGCAAAATGGATAGTTTTGTTAGTAAAGCCAATGTCATTTAAGGTTCTACCTTTTAGATTCTCTAACCTATATCGAGTACCTTTGGTCGCATCTTCTATTTTAGATAATACAAGGGACTGGTTGTTATTTTCTGAGCCAACTACAAGAGCGGGTAAGGTACTAGATGTAGTGACTTTATCACCATCAAAGTAAACGGCTCCTTCATATCTATGACCATCTGTAGTATTATGAAGCAAACGGATAGTATCTTCTTCTTCAATTAAAGAATATTTCTTTTCAGTTGCAGGGATAAAATCTGATTGTGTTGGTTTATTTACAGTAAAACCACTACTGGATTTAGTATATTCACCGTGCCTAACTGCATTATCTACAAATCTAGGTTTACGTACACGCTTCATGATTGTATCTTGGTCAGCATCAAGGCGACCAGTTGTTATGTTTTTACCTAGTGCCATATTCACTCCCCACTATGGTCTCCTGTATTATAAGATGCATCCCCTTTGCTACCCTTTGGATGTAGTGTCTGGCTGTGTCTTGGCTGCACAGCGTAATCACCTTCATCATCATCTACAGACCTTCTACTAGCGTCTGCTCTAAAGTGCTCAAGAGTGTTTTCAGACATGACTACTCTGGCAACAGGCGAGCGAACATCAGTTTTATCATAACCAGTCACATCGACTCCTTGAATCTTAGGTCCTTGACTATCCGGTGCATTTGGAGAACTTGGGTCAACTGTATAGACTGGTGCATATGGAGGACTACTTGGAGTACCTGTACGTGCACTTGGAGCGTCACTTACAAACATACCATATTTACCTCCAGCGGTAGCCCGATAAAAGTTAGCACCTACTTGTGGACTGCCTGCTTTTAGAGTAACGTAAGGTCTAAACATCTGAGTATATTTATAATCTAAACCATAAGTCGGCCTGTATAAAAATTCTATAGTATTATCAGAATAATTGATATTTTCTAAGATTGGTTGTTGATGATTAGTATCTTGATAAGGGTTGGAAGAAGAAGTTACACTCGCTTTACCCCATCCCTTAACATCAAGGTTACCTGCATACCTACTCCACTCCATAACATAAGTTCCACCTAATGGCCATAAAGCATGGGCGTTAGAATGTTTAACAACGCCTACAACTGGTTGACCTACCCAATTCAAAGCAGTCATATCTAAATCCTTTAAAGTCCTATTACCGGTATCATGAGCCCCTCTAATATTTGTTCTCTGACCTACTTCTCTATCAGTGTGTAAACTGGTCGCTTCTGTGGACATAACTACATATTCACGTGAAGTACCGTCATTTAATTCAGCAATTGTATCCACGTCTAAACCGAGCCTTACATCATCTCTTGAAACAGGCTCAGCACCTCTAGTATCAGCATTAACTGTTTCAAATCCTTCTCCAACATGTGCACTTGGTTTCAAAAGACCGTCATCTGAATTAAGGTCAACTCTGTCACTAATTCCCCTTTCTATTTCCCCAGACTGTGAAGTCAAATTACTTGGCCTAACTAGACCTTGTCCGAATACTGGTTCTGATGTACTATGAGATAACACTAGTCCTGTAGCGTCATGTTCTTCACTGACATCCATAAGCATACTTTCGTTAAATACAGTAGGCCATCTTACACCTCTACCGTCACCTCTGTCTCCTACTCTTAAAGCACTAGCAGGGTTAAACCAATCAGCGGTTCCCATATTAGTTCCGTCGTTATTTACAGTATTAGCGTGTCCACTATGAGCATCAGAAAAGTCACCACCACTAAATCCAGAAATAGTTGTTTGACTTATGTCATCGGTTACAGTAATGTTTCCACCATCGCCCAATTCAGCCTGTGTTAATGTAATGTATTGTACCCCGTTTGCTTCCGTTGGTACAGTAGATACTATAATTTTCCCATTATGGCCATTTGCATGTTCTATTGCCGCCTTGAGTTGTACTAAAAATGCATTTTGCGTAACAGCACTGCCTGTTAAATCAATAGTTACTGCTACTCCAGTACTAGTAGCAGTAGTACTACCTACATCAGTAGAGCCGCTTGTTACAACATCACCTGTAGAAACAGTAGAAGCATTATCATCTACTATGATATAATTTTTAACAGTACCGTCTGTTGATGTAATTGTTATCTTTTCATTTTCTGACATACCGCTTGCTGCATCACCATCAGCCACAGCAATAGTAGCGATAGCAGCGACTCCGTCGAATATATCATTCACAGAAGGTCTGTGTGTGACATTTGTATCTAAATAAGCGTCTTCTGGGTCCCATGCAGGTCTAATACCAAAACCTCTTACAGGGAAACGCCTGACATCTTCACCACGTGTATTACCCCACCAATCGACCATATAATATTGATGAGCCTGAGCCAATTCTGATACTCCTTTACCTGTATCGTCACCCGGATATAGTTTCTTTATCGTAGCGTTATTTCTTAAGGTTCTAACAGGGCAACCGAATGGACCAGTCATACGACGACCATCACTATATCTTACTTGACGACCAATTTGGTCTTGTCCAAATAATGCAGAAATTTGAGTTAATCTTTCTAATATACCTACATATAATGCACTGAAATCGACATCGCTTACACTAACATCTGCACCTACATAATCCCATCCACTTATACCTCCTGTAAATCCAGCAAGAGTAGTCTGAGATATATCATCACTTATTGTCCTATTACCTAAATATCCAGCAGTAGCCTGTGTAAGTGTGATTGCTTGGGCTCCATTTGCCTCAGTAGGTACAGATGAAACAGTGATTTTACCATTGTGACCATTAGCGTGCTCTATTGCTGCTTTTAACTGTACTAAGAAGGCATTTTGTGTAGAAGCGCTACCTGTTAAATTAATCGCTACTGCTATACCACCTGCAAGTGCCGAGCCAGCAGTACTTGCTCCTGTATCTGAACTAGCAGTTAGTATGTCTCCTGTAGCAACAGTAGTAGCGTTATCGTCTACCAATACATACACTTTAGATGTACCATCTGTTGATAAGATAGTCATACTTTCTTTCTCTGACATACCACTTGCTGCATCACCATCAGCCACAGTAACAGTAGCAGTAGCGGCCACTGCTCCTGCCCTACTGTCATGTTGAATAAGAGGACCGTGATAATAACCTAACAACGCATTACTGTTAGCAACCTCTAACCAACCTCTAACATAAGGTGACCAACGAGGACGATTATACGCCTGCCTAACGCTCATTCTATAACCAAAGCATCTGTATCTGTCATTTGGATTACTTCCGCCTGTAAATTCGTCTAAAGTTTGTATGGCCACTCCAGTAGAATCTTTATAAGTTTCACAATCCATGCCATATGTATTACTACCCCAACCGATTAAAGAATGACCATATGATTCTAAACGACTAACTGCTCCTCCACCACGAGAGCCTCCCGGCCAAAAACCTGAAAAGTTATACTTAGTACTAAGGTAAAGTGCTTCATTATTAGTTAATATTACATTAGTACCCCCACCAATAGTAACTGAATTAGTAGCAACTGCTGTAACTAAACCTACATTAACTCCGTATTGATTATAAACTCTGTCACCAACGTGATATTTAGTATTAGCATTTACAGTGTCTGTAGCAAGTGCAGAAGTAGTACCGGCAGCATAAGTATTAGAGCCACCAGATGGGTGGTTGATGAGGACACCACTAGTAACTCCACTAGGGACAGTTCCACCTTGATGATATAATACAGAATCTAAATCTATAACACTAGAAGTATGTGCTAAGCCGTCTGCTACATTAGTAGGTGAAGTACCTCCGCCCGGCGGAACTATCCATTTCATTGCAAGTCCAAATGGACCCTTGCTTGAGACATAATTGAAATCTTGATAGTGGATAGTTTCGAAATGTTCAGGTATATGGTTGTAACCCTTTTTATCCAAAGGAGTATCTGCAACTCCTGTTTTATCATAGAAATTACGTGTACCGCCATCAGCAGAATCACTGTACCATGTAAATGGCCTTCCTAGATTTGGATGCCACATGCAAAGGAATGCATCAGGTAAGTGTAAAGAATTGGTATCCCTGCTTCCGTTAGCAAGTTGAGGTAAAGGTCTAGTCGCTATACTGGTAGAAGAGTCAGTGTAGATAGAGTCAGCGGGGCTATTATCGTAAGGTCTACTTAACTTCAAAACTTGACCTGTTGCTAAATTACTCCAAAATGCAGAATTTCCACTAACTCCTGAAAACTTAGTACTTTCTCCTAAAGTAGCATGGGCCAAAGTACCTGTTCTGTTAGAATAAGTCGCTGTATGTCTTATTCCATTCTTTGTATATTCTAATACTTCGCCATAATAAGGTACAACAGGGAATAAAGCGTTATCATCTACTGTTATCTCATTACTACTATTATGAGATATTACTACGCAATTAGGATTAAGGCTTCTAATTCTTTTATGAGGTTCATATATATCAATAAAACTAGTAGGGTAACCTGCTAAAGTTATCTGTGCTCCTATACATCCATAAGACGCTCTGCACAGTTCGTAATAGTTATCAGGTTTATGCCATTCTAAGTGCCTCCACTTTTGTGCTGATGTTGCTGTAGCACCATCTCTATGAAGAACACCCCACCAAGGAATTGTAAGCGTATATCCGGGAGTAGCGCTAGTAAACATACCCGGTCTATATGGTAAACTTCTACGGCTGAATGTAGGACTAGATGTTTCTTGTACTCCAAGTGGATTATACAAAGCAAGTGGAGGTAAATTAGTAAACTGACTACCTTCGTCAGGCTCTATATCAAGAATTACTTCGTTAATGATGACTTCACACCCTCTTACATCAGCCATCATTGCTTCTGCTAATATAAGAGCATAAGCCCCTCTAGTACTTACATCCCTTTCTATAGCAATCACTGTATTCACTTGTTGTCCTGTTAATTCAGTAACCTTATCACCAGATTCACTTGGTGCTTTAGTTTGGTCACTGTGATTTTGATGAAAACCTTGTAATTGCTGTTTGAATACATTTGGCTGAATAATAATCTGATAAGCACCTACTTCCAATGGGTCAGGGAAATGGTTATTTTGTGTATAAGTAGCAGCCGCTTCTAAAACTAAAGTGTGCCCGCCTTGTGCGTTTATAGTACCTGCATTACTTCCAGAACTAGCAGCGATACCATACCCTTCATATTTCACTTTAGTCTCAGTTAAAAGAGTAAAAGCACCTCCGTGTATATCACTTGGTCTAAATGCAGCCGTAGGGGTTGAAAACCAAATTAGAGGGTCCCTACCCGGCTCTTTGTCAGTTATTGTTTCGTAACCACTAACATCACCTAACCTAGTGGCTTCAAGAGCGCCGATTAAATCTTCACTAATTGGCTTTTGATTAGACGCTTGACAAGCATAATGAGAATTATATAATCTCTGATAAGCAGGATGAGCATAATGACCGGGCATCATAGCCATAGTAGGAGTAACGTAATGATGCCCCATTCTAGGAATAGGCATGGGTGTCATTTTCACTTTATTGAGTATAAAATCAGTAGGTACGGAAGTAGCAGTCATAGCGCCTGTACTAGATGGTAAATTATCGTACATAGTAAACCAATCTATTTTCTTCATATCTGGACTCGCACCGCTGTATTCACTATGGTCACGTAATCTACGTGATGCGAACATACGAGTACTTCCAGCGGGCATATAATAAGAGGGTACTACTTTCAATCCTGTTTTTCCAGTAACAAATGATACAAAGTCTGGACTGTAAACTACTCCAGTGAACTTATTTGTTCCTATTCCAGTATAAGATGCTAAAACACCTTTATCTGTATTAGGGTCATATACTCTTAAGAAATACCTACCTCCACTTTGTTCAGTAGTGTCTGTCCAAACCGTAGAAGAAGGATTAGTTGTTACATTAATCTCTGTACCTGAATAACTAGAATAAGTTAATTCATTTGAATCATAACGATGAGTCATACTTACTCCCATTCTAGTTATATGGAAATTTAAAGTTCTGTCATGCGGCTCATAAGATGTCTCTAATGGATTATCACCAGTATGTGAATTCCAACCTTCAACCGAAGATGCAGGGAATTTTAATCTTGTATTACTATTAGAAGAATTAACGTCTTCTCCATCTTGACTAAGATGTTCCCAGCCGTTATTTTCCCAAGTAGGCCAAAGTCTAGGACCAGAATAAGTATTTTCAAACATATTTTTAATCTGAGCAATGCTCTGAGCCGGATGTTGTAAACCACCAGACCCAAATGTTTCATTTTGATACCCTTGTATACGGTCAAATCCAGACCTAACGATAATGTTTCCGGGAATTTCATCAGCATTTGGTAATCTTATTCTGAGGTTAGGATTTACTCCAGCATTAGCCAAAGCAGGAGATAAACCTTGTACGTCTCTATCACTTATGTGCCTAAAGTCCATAATGACAGTACCTAACGGAGAGCCTCCTTCTAAGCGATGCTCTTGACCAGTATCGTCTGTCACTTGCATACTCTTAAATTGCTGGTCTTCATTAGGGATTAACAAAGCGTTTCTAATTTCTAAAGGATGTTTTTCTGATAACTGAGGATGACCTAGTTCTTGTGCTTGTATAATCGGGAACATGGCTGCATTGGTTGTCTCAAAAGAAAATCTTACATTCCCTAATATTTTTTCTCCATAAACATAACTTGTCTGAGTACCATAAGGTATACGAGTTACCCAAGGAACCATTCCAAGCCCTCTAGCGTTAGTAGCGGGCATGGTAAGGCTACCCCCATCCATCCTCTTCCAAACTACATGCTCGGCTGTAAAGTTTCTTGCAGAAGACCGCTTAGCATAGAAACCAAATAAACCAGTATGAGGATAAGAAACATCTTCTAAATCTGCAATATTTAAATAATCAGTACTACCCTTGACACCGATACATTCTACTGAAAGAGCAGAAGCACCTTCATGGAAATTAGATGTTTTCATTATACTTTCATCCCAAAATAAATCACCCGTTGCATAATTACAAGCGGTTATATCAGCCATATCTCCACTTTGTATTTCTCTGTGCCATTGAGCGTCAGAAGGAACTGAATTTGCATTAGGGTAATCGTCCGCTGTAGTAGGTCTAGCAAAAGCGGAAGGAACTTGTGCATCTACATGAGGCCCAGCAGTGGCAGGTCCAACGTATCTTGATTTATTATGTACTTTATTAGTATCCCAAGCAGTAGTACCGGCATTTGTCCAAGTACCGCTCGTTGCCCTTAGTTCTAAGAAATCTCCTGTACAACTAATTCCATATTTATCAGCCTTCGCAATAAGTGGTAGTTCACTTTCGTGAGTAATTGCAATTAAATGTCTACTTGATAAACCATTAACACAATAATCAGGATAAACTACATTAGCAGTAGGAGTTTCATCATTAGCGACAGTTGAGCCACCCGATACACAAGTACTAGCAGCACCATAAGGAGAAAACCCTAAGAAAGGATGCCAAGCGCCTAATCCAGCAAAACTTTTACCAAGTGTAGTTAAAGAAGAATCAACAGAATTGAAATAAGAATAAGCCTCTCCATGCCAACCAACAGCACCTATCGCTTTAGTTCTATCAACTGCATCGATATAACCACTAAAGTGCACGGCGCACATATGATTTCTTGCAGCACCGTCACTAGAATTATTATGACGATGGGTACTTGATTTAGTCCAAATATAAGCCTTATAATCACTAGTTACCGAAACCTTTCTATGAGTATTAGGATTAACGACATCTGTTGTATTAGTTACACCGTTCACTCTGAAAGTCGCATTGCCACCTCCACCAGAAATAGTGATTAAGTCATTATCGTCATATCCTGTGCCGGGATTATTAATAGCAACTCCAGTAACTGCCCCTGTACTAGTAGTAGTATTCACTGTTAACCCTGTACCGGAGCCGCCTGTAGTAGCAACACCTGTACCATCACTATATCCACTACCTCCACTTATATTATCGGCTCCTGTCGGAGTAGCACTTACTGGACTTTTGCACAAAGTTATAGTTGTGTTAGGAGCACTAATTGATAATCCGTTATAAGGAGCATAACCGCTTTCTGTACCATTACTAACTCTAACCCAACCATAATCTGGTAAAGTAGTAGCAACATTAGTTACTACCAAACTCGCAGCAGAGCCGCCGTGCGCTGAATAAGAAACAACAGGTAACTCTACCCAACCGTATCTATCTTGTTTGTGAGCATTTTGCATTGATGGCATAAACGTACCACCAATTGCTTTCAACGGGTCTTTTCCGGGGAAAGTGTTAATCGCCGCACTTATGATAGTTCCCAACTCTTCTGCATTTTGAACACGAGTAGCATCTACAACGACTACATTCTCATTAGCCGCTTGATTAGCAGGGGTACCGCCGTAATAAGAAAGATAGGCTTGAGAAAGTAAGCCACAAGGTCTAAATACAGATGTATTATGATGAGCACCGCTTCCAGTTGCAAGTCTATTATTAGTTACAGGGTGCTTTGGATTCTTATTTACATGATTATCAAGGAAATGGCCACCCGGATGATAACCACCATCCATGTGCCAGACTACTGAAGATTTTCTAGTAGTCGCTAAAGAAGAGTGACCTATAGCCGTACCAGCGAAATTAACGAATACGTGATTAAAAGGATGATAATGTAAAGGTAAACCGGCAATATTGGCTTCTGTACCTTCATATTTAGATGCTAAAGGAAAAGTCTGATTATATCCTACTGAACCTGTGGCATTATCATTAGGGAAACCTTTTGTAGGCTCCCAATTCATAACATAATTGAAACTACTTACGTTATTCTTTTGATAGAAAGTAGACATAGGTAAATGAGCGACAGCGCTACCTCCTCGATTTAAACCACTGTGTTGATTTATGTCTCCATTAGTTAATTGATTTGGTAAAAAAGTATCTTTAGCATTGTCACCGGCATAGTGTACAGTAACTGCACTATATCCGTTACCTGCTGTAACTATATTTGCACCTTGTGGTTCAAATGTAGCAGAGTTATGAGGGAACGCTTGACCCGGTCCGAATATCATATAAACAGTTTGGTCGTTAGCAGAACTTGAAGCACTATACCTAGCATGAGGGTGTGCAAATCTAAGTACTATAGGAGTAGGTACATTAGCATGAATAGTGTTACCGCCATGTGTATAAGTTAAACCAGTAACAGCAGTGTTTCCTCCTTTAGCCATATCGAAAGATAAAATCGCATCTTGATTGAAGAAAGGAGGGTGGTTTTTACCTTTATGTTGGTCTAAGTAAGGTGTTCCGGGAAACATCGCTAACATAGCATTAGCATCTAATAAAGCGTATGAGCCAGCAATTTCCCCTACATTTTGAAAACCAGCGCTTCCTGTTGGACCATTAGCATAAGGATGTGTATAGAAATCAGAATAATCATTTTGAGTACCATCATTAATGTCTACTACTGCACCAGAAAAGCCTCCTCCGAAGAATAGAGGTACCCAATGGTCAGGACTATCTCTACCGCCTCTAAAATATAAGAAAGGACTTGCATTTTTACTACCTGCTCTACGGATACCATCTATTTCCATAGCATCTGCCCTACCACCTCTTCTAATGAAAATATCATCAGTGTCCCAATTAGCGGTCAAAAATCCTGAACTTGCTTCAGCAGCGCTGAACTCTAATTCAGTCAAACAAGTAGCACCTGCTTTACTTCTAACTTTACCAAACTCTGTACCATACCATAATGTAAACTTCTCTCCCCAACTATTAGCATCAGTGGTAGCAGGTTTACCTAGTAAAAATAACGTATCGCTTCCGTCTACGATGATGTTACCCGTACCTGTGTGAGAACTACCTACCTTTATCATAGGGCTATCTACTCTCGGAATAACGTGGTCACCTGCTACATCTGTGAAATCATCTCCTCTTAGATTTCTACGCCATGATGTAATATCTACCATATTATTTTGACTATCTACTAAAATAGGAGTAGCCGTATTCGCATTAGAACCACGGTATTTTGTATTAATATGAAGAACAGTTTTTGGAATATAACCTACATCTAACCGAGTTCCTGCATCCATTTCACTAGTGCTCAAACCACCTGTGTGGTGACTACCTACAGCAGCATCTGTAGATGCACCGTGTAATAATCCCCAATCTTTGGTCCGACTAGCCTCAAATAATTTATTTAAAGGTACAGCCGAATCACTTCTTGTCTTAATTCTGATAGCAGTAGGACTAACACCCCAATCTCCAAGAGTTTTACCATCTGGTGCAAGCATAGAAGTACAATCAAAACTAGTAACATCTACGTTATCTTGAGATGCGTCTCCCATATTAATTGCATATTCTGTAGCCGCAGCGATTACTTCATCAGTTAGTAAACTTGTAAAGTTAATTCTTGGACTCATGATAAGTCCTTCACTGGACATAGCCCTGCCACCGGTTATACCAAAGAACTTGTGAGGTCCAGCCTTTCCATTACTTGTTCTACTGGTGTAATGAATAGTCAAACCTTGGTCTCCACTAGTACCTGCATCGTCACTCAATTGCAGCATACCTGATTTAGGAAATCCAAGATAACCTAATACATCTGTATGAGTAAGACCTCCACCTGAATGATAAGGTTCGGTTAAAGTCACTGTAATAGTATCACTTGATAAAGTAGAAGTAACATGTACTCCTACAGCAGGACTTGGATAAGTATTCCAAAGATTACCTTTGTATTCTTTTAATGTACCTCCATTTAATTCACCACATACTTCACCAGCGCCCACCATATGTTTACCTATTGTAAATCCACCTTGTGCTACATCTCTGTCATCGAAATGTATGATAACTTCTTCATCAAGAGTAGGTGGTAGAACTGTATTGTTATTAGCAAATCTTTGACCGTATTGTCGATAAACCATTCTAATAGTATGAGCGTCGCCTCTATGGTCTACAAACCTAATACCGTATAATGGAGTCTTTCCTATATTCTCATCCTTCATATCATCTTTAGGTATATAGCCGCCTGTAGTTCCAACTGTAGTTTCTGTCATAGCGTCTCCAGCATTCGAAGCGTTACCATATATACTGTAATAAGCAGAATCTTCTGCTGTAGAACTAGCCCTTAGATTAGGATATCCCCATTTACTTACATTAGGTGCCCAGCCCGGAATACCTGCTTGAGTAATTCCTCCAAAATTAATTCTTGACTTTGCTTTAGTACCTACTCTCAATCCGTCTACTAAAACAGATGCTGGGCTTTTTGTTTCAAATGATTCGTTAATCAAAGTATTAGAATCTCTTCCACTCACTATTTCTACATTAGATACAGCCATCCGAGTTTCACTATCTACTCTTTCTGAGCCAAAATTCAAATTATTTATGAAAGCGTCATCAGGTGTTTCTGGTGGAAGATATTCTTTCAAAGTAGTAATAGGAGCAAAAGGTCTACCATATCTGTTGATAGGCATAGGTGCGGGGTGCATGTTTTCTCCAGTCATCTCATCAGGTTGACACCAATAGTTCCTAAACCTACCTCCATGTCCAATTAAATATTGAGGTCTATAAGGAGTCTGGGCCCTACTGTTATCTAACCATGCACAGAAATTTCTACCACTTGCTCCGGGAACAGTAGAATGTATAACTATAGAATAGCCCGGATTATTATCAGAATCTAATACAACTCTTCCTAAATGCGCTCTTATGTAACCCATATGAGTACCCCTGTCGTGACTTGAAAAAGCCTTTTGAATATCCCAAAAAGGAGCAGGGTCATGAGTAGATGCAGTTGCTGCGAAATCAGCATGTTGATGACTTGCAGCAGGGTCTATGTTAGTATCATAAGCACTTCCTTTAGGACCGGGGCTGGATAAATCAAACTTATCACTTTCACCAAGAAACTGGTCATTAGGTCTTCTAGCGTGTGTTCTTCCGTTTTTAGCACCCGCTTGATTAATCAATCTGACTACTTCTCTAGCAGCCGCTTCTATATCTGTAACTCCGTCTTTTAATGCAACTTCTCCCATATCTAGCGTTAATCTTCTTACAAAGTCCATCTCAGACCAATGCGGTAACATACCTAATCTGTTAGTATTAGATACGACAGAATTACGAATACCTTTCATTGCAAGGAATGCTGGTATTGCCCTTGTCCCATCAGGAGTATCAAAGAAAGTAGATTGTTCTCTAATAGAAGTTCCGTCAATTAATTGGTGACCTGATAAAGCCTCAGAGAGTACTGCGACTTTATTATCGGTCCTATCAGTAAACCCATTTGCATGACTATTGGCAACTCCTCCGACACTATGTGTAGAAATTGCCCCAGATACATTAGCGTTCCAATCACTCGCATGTGCATAAGAAGCCTCTATAAAGTCAGACTTTTGAGTAGTATTTAGTTTCTTATTTTCACTAGGGAAACCTGCCGCTACATCTATTAAAGAGCCAGAAGCGGCGTTACTATTAACAATAGCACCTGTAACTAAAGTATCATCATCTGTACCAATAGAAGCAGTCGCTGGACTTGACTGAACCTGCATCCATAAATCTTGGAATGCGATAAATTCTCTATCGTTTGATACATCATATAATAGTACTCTAGCAAAGTCTTCTGTACACTGATATGGGTCAAGATACGCTACTACCGGTATATCTATATTTTCAACAGACTCTCCAAACGCATAATAATTATATATTATAGTCTGATTAATGTGTTGAACTAAATTTTGAGCAGTTTCTATACAAGTATCTCCAATTAAAAAATTCTCCATCGGAGCGCTATCTCTTGGATTAGCATCTAATGTAGCAACGCCTCCATTAAACCCAGTATATACTTCGGCCTCATTCAAAGTACCTCTACTTTTACAAAACAAACCTTCAATGGCATGAGGATTAGTATAATGCATATTCATCCATACTGTATCACCTTGTCTTAAACCTCCGGGAGCATAAGGATGAGCCCATGCACGGTTAAGGAAAGTCTCTCTAGTTTTAGGAAATGTAGAAGCACCGGTGGCGTATAAGTCCGCCACATAAACTTCGTCTCCAATCGCTGGTTGGAAAGTAGCATCTGCACTAGTAACTGTTAAACTATTAGTAGTACGGTTGTTAAAGAAACCATAACGCTCAGTAGCAGTAGCATCTCTCCAAGCCACCCTATAATGATAAGAAGCGTGCGGTGTTGCTCCTTTAGGAAATAAACTAGCATCATCTAATACAAGAGTAGTCACGCTGCCTAAAGTAACAATTGTAAAAGTAGCGTCTCCACTACCTGCCGGAATAGTTAACGAATCACCTACTACATAACCATCCCCTCCATTATTAACTACTACTGAACCGGCTACAATCGAGCCACTTGAAGTTGAATAATTAACTGTCAATCCACTTCCAGTACCGCCTGTAGTAGCCCCTCCTGTAACAGTACCTGTATAGCCAGATGAACCGTTAGCAGTTTGAGTTACAGCAGATGCTGTTCCTGTTTTAACAACTCCACTTACGAATATAACCTTAGCCGTTGGCCTCTTACTTTGAATTCTTGGTAAATGAGGATTAGACCTTGGACCTGCTCTTAGTTCAATAGCACTAACATATTGTTTCAAACCGTAATCTACATTACCACCCTGCGTCATTACATTAGAGCGGTCATAGTAAAAAGAACGACGACTTTCATAACCCGCACTAATTAAAGTAGGATTATCAGCAATTCCTGTGTAATTCATATCTTGATAGCCGGGGCTCGGAGTGAGTTGTTCTCCTACTTCTAAATCTCTAAAGAAATTTTCACTAGAAATCCAATTATCTCCTGCCGCCCCTGCTAAAGTTAAACGGTGATTACTCGTATCACGGTCAGTATAAATTACCCATTCTCCATTTGGAAGAAAAGCCCTTCTTTCTCTAAGCCCCCCGTTTAAACCCGCTACACTGATAGCCGAATCACTTGGTATAGGGAAAACATTAGCATCTTCTACGTATATATAATGAGAACTTGAGTCATAAGGTCTTGATATTTTCGTACCAGAACGATGCGACCTATTGGTAATCGAATAAGAAAAGGGCCCAAATATTTCTGGGTCTTCTGGTGAAACCGAATCAGCCCTTCTACCTACAGGATTAGGATTCCAACTATGGGCAGTATGAGTACAGTCTAAATGAAGTTTCATACTATTATCTGGACCGGGAAAAATACCTTTATCCACATCATCGAAAAAGAAATCTTCAAACAAGGGAATTTCAACCAAAGCCCTTGTACTTGCATATTGACTACCTAATTGATAATCGTGTTGAACAGTATCGAGAGTTTGAAATAACCTATCATTAATAGTGGTACCGTCATTACACATAGTTTCTTCTGAAAACTTATCATCAGTATGTAATATACTACCTGCTGCAATTCCAGTCGCAGTTATCCAATCTGCAAAAGAATCAGATTCAGAGCCGTCTTCTAATACAAACTTACCTGAGCCTTCGTGACCCGTACCTGATTGGAATGTAAATGTAGTTCCTGTTTTAGAATTATATTCAGCGTGAGCATATCTAATCGCTTCGCCTTCATTTTGAGGCATTGCTAAATATATCCTAGCATCTTTACCAGCGCCGCCATATGGGAAACAGTAAGTCCCCCAACTTTTTAAATCCGTGGCTTTATTATTCAAAGGTTCTACTACAGCAGTAGTACTAGTAGTAGAGGAAACCAACGCTTGGCAATCTCGACGTGTGTTCCAAGCAAGTCTTGATATTGGACTTGGGTCCCAAGTTTCCTTTGTATTAACCGCACCTTGTCCGGGACCTCCTAAAGTCATCGACACTACAGGTGCACCGGGCATAATTTCCTTAACAATATGAGAATCAGGGGCTGCTGAACCTTTAACATAAATACTAGCAGAAGACATATCGCTAACTAAACTATGTGCTCTCATGACTGAATTACCTTCATTATCATCCGCAAAAGAAAGGACTCTGCCACGAGCCATGAGATTTTCTATACTTATGTGATTAGCCCTCTCAGTCCCTATTACAACCTTACTTAGTAAATTAAATCTATTTCTATCACTAGGTTGGATAATTAGTCTTGTCTTTTTATTACGTGAAGTGTGCTCGATTATATCAAAATATTCATGTACACAAGAACTTTGATTAGTGGTACCTTTTCCTGCAAACTGGCCTTGTTTAAATAATTCATCATCATCTACCACAGCAACAGTAGTACCTCCGCCTATAGTTACGCTAGTAGAAGATACAGCCGTAACTATGCCTAATTTCTTACCATCTGATTTGAATATAGTATCTCCTGTAGCAATTACAGTACGAGCGTCACTTATACCATCTACATTCATTGCACTTGAAGTACTACCTGCATAGCCTGAATTATTATTAATAAATAACCCTAATCTATTTCTCTGTCCATTAGTCGGGTTCTGTGTAGTAATATCAGCAGTTTCTGTAACATCTCCTAAATTAACTTTATTTGTTCTCATTAACACTCTATGGAAAACAGAATTTCTAGTAGAAAGTTCACTATGCGCTACATTAATTACTTGAGGTGCTTTTTGAGGAGTATCTGTAGAATGCCTTGGTAAATAGTTTGCTGGACATAGAGTATAATCTAATTTATTTTCAGCAACAACTCCTTCTGAATTTTCTCCTTCTAAATCTCCATCTGAAAATGGAAACATATCAGGAGTATCGAATTCTATAATTCCACCCGGTGCAAATAACTCTAGGGGCTTCATTCTCATAGAATCTCTAATCAAATCCAATAACATATAATCTGGAGAAGGGCTAGCGTTTAATACAGTATTAACACTAGGTAAGGTATCGGTTACTATAATTTTAGGAGTAACATCTCTTAACTGAACAACTGCACCTGTAACCGCTGCTGTTTGTGCAGCAGCACTAATCGCAGAAGAAAAGGTTAATGTTTTTGCAGAATAATCAATTTTTGCTGTTAATCCAGCAGTGCTAGAGGCCGTAACTCCACCTACTGTTATATTAGTAGCAGGTATAGTTTTGTCGTCTGCACCAAAGGACCTAATGCTCTGTAATGTAAGTACAGTTGCACCACTACTATGACCCGCTGTTAATCTTGAAGTAGCACCTACAGAGAAATTGCTACCGTTATCAATCGCATTATAATGAATTTGTACAAAAGGAACATAATCAAAGTCCGCTAATTTAGGTACAGATAAGATAGCGATTCTACTTTCTGTAGATGGAATAATATGTTTGTCGTCTCCTACTTCTTCGTTACCAGATACTGCTTTTAATCTAAAAGGCTCTATATCGAATAAAGGTCCACCAAGCGCTAATAGTTCTCTTTGTGTATCATCTATGTCAGTCATACCGTTATCTACAAAAGTAGACACTTGACTACTCGAACTAACACTATTAATCTTAACAGTACCATGAGTATCAAAACTAGATATTACACTATTAGTAGGAACTGTAGACTTTATATCAGCAAACTGAGGTAAAAAGGATGCAGAGATTACATCACTTCCTACATCTAGTTTCTTTTCGACATTATGGGATTTAGGAGGAGGCAAAGTCCCCATAAAGGGATGACTTATTACATGGTTTAATGTATGCCTTCCGCTATGTCCTATCAAAAACGTATTACCCATATTAGTAGTTTTAGCCGAATAAGCATTGTATTCATGATTATCAATAGCCATACTTAAAGAAAACATCATGCCGTGATTTTCAAAATCACTTTCATCAATTATTACTTGACTTTGTCTTTGAGAAAACTGAGTACCTGTTCCTTGGGGCTGGAATTCATTACCGTTACCACCATCAACTATACAATCACCTGTAACTACTACAAAGCGACCAGCGTCATGTGCCATTAGTACACCCCTACGACCATTAGTCGAATTAGATTCAAAGTCAAGATGTATAGATTCTACAGTAATAGTACCTGCACTAGAATCAATAGCAGTTAATCTTAGTCTTTCTGGAGCCTTATTGGTCGGCTTTCCAGTAGTAGGGCTATATCCTAAAGGATTTATTATAATATTATAAGGTACTTTAGGTATTGTTCGTTCTGCAAAAGAAGTAGAAGTATATACCTTTATTTTATAAGAGCCACCACTATAAGGACTTGAAGTAAAATCAATCGATGTTAAACCACTTTGTCCACTCATTTCGTCAACTAATAACTGAGCAGCCGTAGTGCCGATATTTATACTAGAACTTGCAGACGTAGATGCACTAATTGAAGGAGTAGTAGTAACTATACTAATAGGTTCTATTGGCTCTTCAAATCTCCAAAGCGCAAGAGTATTATCACTTTTCATAGGAGCATACTGCTGCCGACCAGAAGCCATTGCTCCACTTGACCAATGTATAGCCTCAAGCGTGCCTCTAAAGTCTCCTCCTCTTCCTCCAAGATAAATATGAGTTTGTTGAGTAACCAATTCATGTTCCTCATCTAAAGCCTGAGAAGCGGCCAAATCTCCATTGACATGCATACTAATGGTCCTTCTATCAAAAGTAACCGTAACATTCAGTAATTCACGGTGACCTGCGCTAAATGCACTTATATCATTTTTCTCTAAATCAGTAGCAAGATAAGCGTCTTGTACATTATTCCAAGCGGGAAATAATATTCCATCCCAATAGGCTATTCTACCATTAGACTTAGTAACTGGCTTTGCTGTTGATAAAGTATAAACTGCATCTCTACCACTAGCCAGATTTTTAAGTCTTATTTCAAACACAGCAGGAGCAGGGCCGCTTGGACTACCTACGCTTAAACGCATAACATTTTCTTGCTCAAATACCACTCCTCCTGAGTCAGGGATAAACCAAGTTTCAAGCGTAAAAGCACTAACAGAGGCAGGTAATCTTTTTCTTTCCTCTGTCTGCAAACCATGAATATTGTTTGAATTAACAGGTACTAATACGCTATCACTAATACCGTTAAATTGTAATCCATATCCGGGGTCTATTAATAAAGTCATATCATACACCTATCACAAAGTCGCTTGCTATTAGTTCTAAATTGAAAGCGTAGTAGTTGTTCCCAGCATCATACCGTACATGAAGTCTTTCAGGGATAATGCGAATACCACCGTCATTACCATGAGCAGGAGTAGTTAAAGTAACCCACATATCTGCTAAAGAATTGATTAAAAAGCCACCAAGCGCTTGTACTTCATCAGGTATCAAAGCATCTGCAAACTTATCCCACAAATTTCTTTCTCCTTTATCTGTGGTAGTTCCTCCCCAATCAGCAGTAAGTAACATTTCATTCATTAATTCAGAAGCGTTTCTCTCATTTGCTAAAGCCCCCTTTTCTGAAATGGGAATTTCTCCGAATGTTAAAAAGAAATTACGAGCAACGCCCGTCACTCCAGAACTAGTTATTAGACTATCGTAAGGTATTTGAATACCTCTTAGTAAATCAACTGTTTTACTCGCATTCGATACTATCCCTATCAAATCTTGAACTTTGTCTCCTGCTGACTTTTTAGATGCTACGCTATTAAAACTATTTGAATGAAATACCTCTGTATTGAATATATGATTAAATTCCTTTCCTAAAGATTCAGGGTGTTCTGATGGAATTTCTGGAATATATTTCTGAATAATAGTTAACACAGGGCCGCTTTGTTTAATGACAAACGCATCAGTCATCTTTAAGCCTCCTTTTCCGTCAATACCTGTTGATAATGTCAAATAACCACCTTGAGTGGCTCCGCCTGTTGTATCGACAGACAATTCAAACTCAGTGCTGCTAGTTACTGACTTAACATAAGCGTTAGCAGGTATACCGGTACCAGTTACTAACATCCCTCTTTTAACTTCATTTCCGGGCTGTGCGTTAGCATATGTAATAGTAGTAGAATTATTATATTCTGTTCTTCTTATCCAAAAACTCATATCAGTAGAAACTGCAACATCCCCTGTTAACTCTAAAGCGGCCTTTACTTGTGTCGCCATAGCCTTAGCGGGATTATCATCTTCCATTATATCTTTAACAGGTACGTTTATAATTGCGTCAAAGTTACCAGCGTCATTTGGTGTAAGTCCAGAAGACCTTCTTGAAGAACCTGTTGCTAAATTAGATATGCTAGGGCTGCTAGTGTAATCTACACTTGTGTTACCTGCATTAAGTTTTAATCTTATTCCGATATGACCTTCGCCATTCTCCATATCAGTATCTTGTCCAGTTAATCCTCCATTAGGATTACGTGAAGGATTTTCTAACCAATAACTAGGGATGAGTTTAATTATTTTCTCATCCAATAAAGTATTCCATTCACCTCCCTGTTTATTTACTTTCAATTCTTTACTTTGTCTTATCAATACTTTATTTACTTCAATTAATTGAATAGTCCAAACTGCACGCTTAGTTTGAGTCGAGTGGTCAATACTACTGTCGTCATAAATTGCACTTGCATAACCCACAAATTCTTCTCTTTCGTTGAATACTCTAGCATTAACGTATATTTCATCTCCACTACTAATACTATTCGCTAAATGACTTTCTAAAGTAATAGTTGTATCAGATGGAATTGACGCTACTATTCCTAAATAAGTGCCATCAGACTTGATAAGTCTATCACCTACATTTAACAAAGTCGCTCCTGCAATTTCATAATCAGTTACAGAAACAGCGCTGCCATTTATAGTAATAGTAGTGTCCACAGCAAGAGTACTACCCGGAGCAAGGTCCGCTGAATAATTAGAAGTAAACTTTAACGTAGACTGCATTTTAGCCCCTAATTCTTCAGAGCCTTCCCAAGTCTTATGTGACCAAGTGGAGTCATCAGTACTAGCCAATATACTAGTCGTTGAACCAACTGAATGGTTAGCATTTGCCGTAAATGTAGGAAAATTAATATCAGTCGCTAATGCACTTATTGAATTAGGAAGGTTAGGTTGTATACTGTACCTAGTAGGTGTAAATTCAGCAAAAGACTTTGTAGGTAACATACTTGCAAAATTAATTATCATAGAAGCAGGTGTTTGTGAAGTTATAGATAAATCAGCAGAACTAGTATCTCCTATATCGACTATATCGTCGTCAACAAATATACCATTAATATCTATTTTCACTCTAGGTATGTTAGTATCTACAGCAAAACGCTTGAGATAATTATTAGGGGTTGGGAAAGCGCTTACATTTCTGTCAACCGACATATCTATACTTTGTGCAATCAAATCAATCACAGTTTCGTTACCAAGTCCTGCTAAAAGTCTAATTGGAATTGCCATTATTTCACCTCATAATATGATATCTGCTGCTGTAAATTTCAAACTAAACTCATATGCTTTCATTTCAGCATCACGGTGCACATTAAAATCAGTCACCAATCCACTAATTCCATTTTTAAAATGACCTTCAGAAGTATGAGAAAATAAATTAGAAGCATGTATATTATTAATATTAGATAGTTTATCACTTGTACTTCCTTCTGTAGTTAAAAAGAAATTACGCTGAGCAATTTCAGCATCGAATACTGATTTACCTTTTGTTGTTAAAGTATTGTAAGGTACCTGTATACCTCTAATATAATCACCTTTTGATTTATGGTCATTATAAATGGTAGTTTGAACAAAATCTAATCCATAACCTAAAATGTCAGAAATTAAATTATTAGAAGGAGGGTCTACAAAATTGGCACTGTTAGCAAGAATTCCCATAATATCTTGGACTTTATCACCGCCACTTTTTACTTTCTTTCCACTTTTACCGCCAGAAAAACCTTGTATTACAGGCATCTGACCGATACCTAAACTACTGTCAATTGTATCTGATAACTGACCTAAAGAAGAAGCATACTTTTGAGTAATTGTTAACCTACAGTCATGACCATGAAAAGACTGTGCTATAGTCACATCGAATATATTACTTACATCTTTATTTCCAGAAGCATCTACTGCTTCTCCGATTGTCCAATAACTTGATATCGTGTCTCCACTAACAGTACTCCCTGTCAACGCTTTTGAAACTAAAAACGCAATATACTCGTCTGTCCTTGTATACTCGGTACCGTGATTCGAATTCCTAGCAGTACCGTCTTGGAAATTAGGAAACTCTGGACCAATAGAAAGAGTAGGTAAAGCGTTTTCATCATAAGTATCTGCGTTTTTAATAGGTATAATGATTACAGGGTGTTTATCGCTTCCACGTAATTGAGAATTAGGATAATTTATACGCCTAATACATATTTTATCTCCATCTGCATGACTAGGACTAGTGGTATTCAAAGTAACTGTAATTTGACTACTAGTCAATGCTGTAATTATTCCATAATATTCATTACCCAACGAATCTTCTCTAATTTGATTAGTAGTGGGGTTTCTAAATTCTATTACATGATTACGATTGTTTTCACTAATCTCAAACCATGTTCTAGGGTCTTTGGCGCTTCCACTACCATCATCGACATTAATTACAGTTCCACCACTACTAGGAGTACCATTGATAAACATATCAGTAGGACGACTTGGAATATTTAGAAAACCATATGGTTCTCTTCTACTGGGCACCATATCTTTATCAAAGCCTATAGTTAAATGTCTATTATCATAATTATAATTACTTATGTCTCTATAAGCACCTGCGGCCAAATCCACATTATATTTACGTGAAAGATACCCTTCTACTTGTTCTCGCTCATCTAAAGACAAAACTCGATTGTATTGTAATATTTCATAAATTTCTCCATAAAAATAAACAGAGCCATATTTAGATATCTGAGTAACAGCAGAAGTATTTGGAACATAGTCTATACCGCTAGTTAGACTAGCACCCTGAACCCCATCTACATACATAAGAAGTGTATCAGACTGACCATTACCTGTAGTATCATCCATAGTGGCAGATACAATATGACCATCATGAGAAGTCATCATTGAACCAGCAGTGCTCTGTTCGTCAATTGCGCTTCCTTCTCCCCAAGCGACATTGAAATCTTTTTGACTATCTACATCTATATTTAAACTAAATCCACTAGAAGTACTAGTTCCATTATTAATAATATTCTTCCAACCACTATCCGCTTCTGGTACACGAACAACAGCGATTGTAGTAAATTCTTCAGTGTTAAGAAAAGCATTGAATGGTATTTCTAAATAATCATTTGAAATAAAGTGCAAATAAGGATTACCGTTAATACCACCTGTTTTGAATAAAGGTTTATCTCCATCAGTAGACTGAACAGCATTTCTACCATTACCACTAGAATCTGTCCAACTAGCAACTTTATCACCATGTGAATGAGTCGCAGACAAAGCATCGGCCTTAAGCCATAGTTGTAAACCACTGCTAACAGGATTATCTAGTCCAGCAGCCTCTTCTACCCAATAGGCTACAGGTAAACTAATGTGCTTACCGTCCCAAAATTTAAGAATTCTATTTCCTAAATCATTAAGACTTATAGGACTGCCTCCAAAAGAAGAACCTATACCTCCGCTCCAATTACCATTTCCACCAGAGACTGCACCTATACCCGTTGAAGCGGCGGACTGCCCTGAGTTTGAACCAGTTGAATTGTAACTGGAAGAAGTTGGACCACTAGTAGAACCTCCTCCTCCGCTTGAAGGATTGCCCCAAGTAACCATTTGTTGAGGCTGATAAAAATCCATTTTAGCAACGGCTTTTGCAGTGGACTCTTGTCCAACATCATCTGCAAAAACACCCTGTACTTCGATAGCAACCGCTGCTTGATTTACATCTATTGCCATCTTCTTAGCATTAAAAAAGGGTATTCCAAAATTACTTTGTATACGCTCGACTACAATATCTATACTAGTAGCATCAAGAGAAATAGTATCACCGTTCTCTTGTACGAGACGGATTGGCATCTTTTCTCCTTCGTCTGCCATGTTAACCACTTCTGTTAAATCCACTTTGAGTCAAAGAGCCACCTAACTTAGTCCTCAATTCTTTAGTAACCATATTACTAATTTCTTTAGCCAATGCTTTCTTATCTGATTTGTCAGTAACCCCACTAACATCTATTTTGAGATTAACTGTTACATTATTTTGCTCAGGTGAATCTGCCGCTATAGTTCTTCTTTCAGGAGCAGGTCTACCAGCCGGTGACTGAGTACGATTCATAGTCTGCTCTAAGCCATTTTGAACTTCTTTAATTGAATCTTCCATCTGTTGAAAAGGTTGAGTATTACTAATGTTTCTCAATGATTCTGTAAGGTCCGTAGTATGGCTTTTTGTCATTGCCATTGAATTAGTAAACTTATCCATTTGTTGTTGTAAAGCCTGCATATTTTGCTGGGCTTCTTTACTATATTGCTTGAACTTTTCCATAGATTCTACAGAACGTGGGTCAATTTCTCCGTCTACCATTAACTCCCCTCCACTGGTGGCACACGGTCATAGCCCAAGTAAACTGCGTTCTCAGCCGCTTGCTCTTCACCTTGCATAGCCTGTGCCCAATACAATAATTGTTTAGCGTCTTTTATATCCAAATTTCTCACATCCTTTAAACTGATATTATAGTGTGTCATGATTAAATATTCCATCCCTTCCTTTTGTAAACGAAGCCGGTCACTTACTGTCCTCCCATGGACAAAGTGCTTAATTTGTCCGACTTCGCTTCCCGAAAAACTAGCCAATTCATTACTTCAGATGGTTCGGGTAACAGTTTCGCTAACTCCTTACCTTCCTCTGGACTAAGATTATCTATGTCTATAGAAGGCTCATAGTAAAGCCAATTTGCTAAAGCATGTCTCCAATATTGGGAAAAATCCATATTGTTATTCATTAATAACGGTGCCACTGCTTGAACATCAAAAAATGTCAAGCGTTTTGCTTTAATTTCAATTGGGGTACCGTCTATTTCTATTTTATTCTTCTTCTCCTTCGACATACTTACTCACGTCCTTTTCAGAAGCCGCTGATTCAGGGGCTTCTTCCAGTTGCAGATGGGCGAATGGGTCTCCACTGGCCTTGCCTGCTTCTGGGTCAAAGAGGTATTCTCCTCCCTCTTCTTCCTCTTCTTTTATATTGTCCATAGGCCTTAAGTATTTATGGACAGCATTTAATGAAATATAATTTCTCATAGGCATATTATCAACTCAACAATGGTAAATAGCATCCTCACTTATTACTTTGACATTCTGAGGCTTTAACTTCATCGTAGTGAAGAGAAGCCCTTTGTCATCTGGTACAGGAATAGGCATTTCAGTAATGAAATAATTATCC
>CEQB01005259.1_pt1 | contig 31478 bp, 47 predicted proteins | sample 530581 | NCBI WGS metagenome assembly CEQB01 (sample SAMEA2620588, study PRJEB7988) | marine metagenome | biome: marine biome (ENVO:00000447); feature: deep chlorophyll maximum layer (ENVO:xxxxxxxx); material: "saline water (ENVO:00002010), including plankton (ENVO:xxxxxxxx)" | depth 75 m
TCTTTCGCCCCGCTGAGTTATATGTTTATCTTGTAACGGTATATATAAATGAATATGGCTCGATTAAGCACGGGGGGTATGCCTAATAGAGCCTAAGATATAACAATTGGCACTACTAAGCATATAAGCTCGCGTGTATATGCGTATATATGCATACGGCTCAATAGTGCCTGAGTAAAAAGATAAGTAGAGCCCGTGTGTATACTATAGACCACACTTAGAGCTTAATATGCTTATAGGCTCTATAAGTCTAATAGGCACTATATAGCATAGGGTAAGGTTCTAATTAAGCATAGTTGCTTAATATAGCTATAATATAGTATAATATAGTATAATATAGTAATGCTCTATATGTTTACCCGCCGAAATCAACCCAAAGCTTTAAATACTACCGTGACCCTGTATAGTCGGGCTTAGGATGACGACATCGAGGCCCAAAAAGTAAGAGAGATATAAACATGAACCTAGACGAACTGATAAACAGTATGACTGCCGAACAGATAAAAGCTGTTATGGCAAAGATAGCAAGTAATGGCCCTCGAAGGATAGACACTAATCGTAGAGCCAAGCGTATAGCACGAACTGCTTTATACCACAACTCAGCACCAAAGCCACATATGTGTAATGACTTTGCTGACTATGTCAATCATTCTGATTCTATCCGCACACAGGTGATATATGAGTGATATAACTATTGAAGATATAAAGTCTTATTTGCAAGGTAGAGCCAAGCACCCTATCATGTCAGTTAGTGGTATAGATGACCCTGACTATAAGACTATGAGGGACTTTGTCCTACGAGTAAAACCAAATACCGAAGACTATATGCACAGTATTACATCAGGTATGAATAGTATGCTATCAGGTATGAGACATATGGAGCAAGCTGACTATAATAGGATTGTGAACATATTTAAGAAGTATGAAGTCAAAGGCACAAGCGGAGGTATAACCGGCAAGCGTATGTATGGTTATGATAGAAGCCGTGTCGATGGTAAGTATATACGAAGAGGGAGGCAGAACTGATGGATATAAAAGAAGTATACTACTGTAATGATTGTGCTGAGTTCGCTGACTTAGCCGTATTCAAAGATAAATACGTATGTCCATCATGTGGAGTATACGATGAGGAAACAGGTGAAGCATGAGTAAACACACAGATGAACTATTGGATGCCGTGCATAGTATAGCGGAGATAATCTATATGCAATTACCTCTACGCTATCAGGATGCGTGGCTGAAAGATATAAGAGAGAAAGGTATATGGGAACCTGAGGTGGAGGATATAGAGTAGACCGAAACCTTTAAATACCCCTAAAACATTATTGACCATAACGAAGAGAAAAACAATGAGTTATAAAGACATAGAAAGAGGTGACCTATCTTATGATAGAGAGCCCGTGCATGATGAGGATAGTTCCCCCGATGAAGTAGGAACAGAATACTATAAAGGTATGGACAAAGAGACACGTATACACCGTCTACGCAGTGACTATATGGAACTGTGTTGTGGAGAATATGATAGTGATAGTGAGTATATCTCCCGTTCCGAATGGAGTGAAATAGTGGATGATATAGACGCATGGCATTTTACTACTCCTGCTGTTGCAGAAGAAGAAGTAGAACCTGAGCCACCTGCCCCACATATACCAACAGTCCTATCTAAGCTGAAGGGTAGTGTTGATATCCCTGAAGAGTTCAAGTTCGCTGATAGTATGACATTTTATACTATGCTTAGAAACATCTTCAGAGGTAAGAGTATATTGATTACCGGTCCATCCGGATGTGGTAAGAGTAGTCTCGGTAGAATATTGGCGGATATATCCAACAAACCATTCTATGCTTTCAACTTTGGTGACACTATGAATCCATCTGCAAAGATACTCGGTGACACTAAATATGATAGTGAGCGTGGGACATTCTTCAAACCATCCAGATTTGTCTCTGCCCTACAAGATGACAAGGGTGCATTCATTATGCTTGACGAAGTCACGAGAGATAGAACCGGTGACTTAGCTAATATCCTTATGCCTGTCCTTGACGGACAGAAATACTTAGCACTCGATGAGAGTGATGACGCTGATACCGTTCAGATAAACGACGGTGCTTTCTTCTATGCTACTGCCAACATTGGTAGAGAGTATTTGGGTGCGGCCCATGACTTAGATAGAGCATGGAAAGATAGATTTACCGGAGGTATATACGAGTTAGAGTATCTACCAGCAGATAAAGAAGCAGAACTTCTTAAGATAAGAGTTCCTACTATCTCTGATGTAGACGCTGAACGTATCACTGACTTCGCAAGTAGAGTCAGAAATCTCTACAAATCGGAAGAGTTGAATACTGCTGTATCTACACGTATGTGTTTGTCCACTGCTGAATACGTTGCAGATGGTATGACTATGCTTGAAGCACTCAAGCAGGTATGTCTACCATTCTATCCTATCCAAGCAGGTGACGATACAGAAAGAGTAAAAGTTATGCAGACTATACAATCAATGGGAGACTAAATGGTTAGTAGAAAGAAAGATACATATTGGCATACCCTTGCTAAGGGTTTGCTTTCTATGGGTCTCAAACCTGCATTAGTTGCTAAGTGTATAAAAGATGTATTCCCACTAAGCGAAGTGACAGGGCGACACGTCGGAGCATATAACCGTAGGCTTAAAACCGAAGGTATAGTTCCCGACCGCCCCACCACTGCTACTATGAACATGAATGATGCACTGAGTATATCATACGGTTTGGTCACTGATGATGATAGATTTGTATATGACTGTAGCATAGGTGCTATGAAAAGAACATTGAAATGTTTTGAGATGAAGCTTATACTAGAAGCTAAGAACGAAGAGGATAATATAGACGAATGGATATCTACACTATAGACGATTGGGCTGTTTCAGCCGATAAGAGTGAAGGCTGGTGTTATACCTGTCAGGATTGGGTAAAGACTAAAGAAGATGACAACGAGTGTTGTTCTACCTGTGGCAACCACCTTGATGGAGTAGTAGGTGATGAGTATGCTCATCCTACCACAGCTAAGACAGCTATCACACCTGCACCAAGCGTATACTCCAGCGGTGACCTTTGGGGTAGAACCGGTGGTGGTTTCACATGGGGTAGCGGTAGCTCATGGTGGTCAGGCAGTGGCTCTACCACACTGAGTGGTATGTGGGGAGGTAGTTCGTATGGTTATGACGATACTGCTAAGAGATTAGCTAAACATAAGTCACACCTTGACTCCCTATGTAAAGTAGTTGACCCTACTGTCAAGCATACTCTTGAGTTTGCCAACACATCATCAGGTTATACTGACATCCGTAGTGGTAGAATAGTAGTAGATGGTAAACTGATACAACACGATGACGAAAAGTTAGACGTTGTGTCAGGTCTCGCTATCCATGAAAAGCTACACCTTATACACTCCAAAGACCTTATGGAGTGGGAACGTAAACAAAAGTATGACTCATGTGTGAATGGTGACGAACAATGGTTGTTGCATTCTATATGTAATATTGTGGAAGATGAGTATATCGAAAAGCAATTAGCTAAAACGTGTGGTGGTTTCGTTCACTATATCGAGAAGACTAAAGAACATTACTTCGCAGATAGTGGTATAGACGAAGAATCTTCACAACCATTAGCTGACCTTATCAATACTCTTATGATGCTTATACGTTATCCTACACTTATTGATGACGATAGAAAAAAGCGACACGCCCCACATATACGCTTCTTTGCCCGTGCATTAGCTACGGGTCTTGATAGTAGAGAAAATACTTATACCTGTATCTTATCCCTATACAACTATCTTAAGAAAGCAGCCGAACGTATGGCTAAAGACGATGAGATAGATATGAAAGAAGTAATGTCAGAGGTAGATGACGCATTCGCTGATATGAAATCAAGGTTTGCAGAATCAGACATAGAACTATCTGACAGTGAGATGGATAAGATTCTTGACCGTATGACTGATGATGCTATCTCCCGTGCCAAAGATGCACTCGAACGTAAGTCACCTATACGTGACGCACGTGGTGAAGCAAGGGTAGAGCTTAGTGACTATATAAGTGAAGGTCTTGATAGTGAAGTTATCGAAGAGATACGTAGCTTGATAGAGTCAGACTACGAAGAGTATGATATGGACAAGGGCCTCGCTATAGCTGATGGTCAAAGACAAATCAATTGGACTACTGCTAGAGATACTGCGAGAGACAAAGAAGTATATAGAGATGCTGTCTCACGTAAGAAAGGTGTGATTGGTTCACTCAAGCGTAAGATACAACTATATGGTAATATGAACAAGTATACTGTCAGGAACCAAAAGGTAGGTAAGCTTGACAAGCGTATGCTACATCGTATACCTATGCGTCGCTCTGACCTATTCAAGTTCGACATTGTTGAGCAGGATAAACCATTGGATGTATGTCTACTTGTAGACGAGTCAGGTAGTATGGGTTCATACACTATGCGTCACGCACGTGATGCCGCTATATCTGTCAAAGAAGCATTGAGTGGTAATGACCAACTAAACCTTTGGGTATTCGGTCACAGTGCCGACGAAGGTGGTAGAGGTCAGACTGATATGATAGAATACTTCGGTCCTCGCACTTCCGACCGCCCTACAAGTATGGGTGGTATGCGTGCAAGGTATGAAAACCGTGACGGTAATGCTATCGTTGCATCAGCCGACAGAGTAGTAGAACAAACTGACCAACCTCAGTCGCATAAGCTTATGATTATCTTTAGTGATGGTCAGCCTTCAGCGGCTTCATATAGAGGTGCAAGTGCAATTGAGCATACTGCCAAGTGTGTCAAACACGTAGAGTCACGTGGCTGGTCAGTCATACAGTTAGGCTTTGCCGGTGCATCCGAACATTGGATGCGTAATATGTTTACCAACTACAAGTATATTGAAGATTCATCTAAGCTATCAATCGAGCTTAGTAAACTAATTAGGAAGGTGTTAAAGATATGATAACAGACAGACCAAAGTATAGCGAGTATACCCAAGACAATATGGATGATATATCTCTGTCACAATACAGATATATTCAACCTAAGTATGACGGTATATGGGGTAGAATGGTTATCCAAGACGGTGAGTATGCAATATTCTCTCGTAATGGTAAACTCAAGAAGCACGGGGTATATAAAGGAAAAGACAAAGGTATACACTACGAAGTTATAGGTGAGTATATAAACAACAAGAATCATCCTGTTCATACAAACCAAGCGTTCTATGCCTTTGATTGTATTGTGTATCGAGGTAGTAATGTATCCAAAGAGATATACGGTGCGAGACAAGGCTATGTATCTTACATCGCCGAGTATGTTATACCTAAACTAAAAGACAAGTATCTATCACAATACTTCAGAGTATCACCCACTTATGATATGGCTCATACTACTCATAACGTAGAAGACCTGTGGGAATACTACGTAGAGATGTCTGGCTTCGAGGGTCTAGTATTCAAACAGAACGAAGCCTATGACTATCCTCAAGCAAACATCCGTATCAAACAACGGGTAGAGATTGAGTATATGTGTATTGGTTTCGATATGGCTGACCCTGAGTCTAAGTATGCTGGTCAAGTAGGTGCTGTCAGAGGTAGTCTGTTTGACAAGCCTTGTGACGTAAAGTGTGGTGGTCTTACTGAAGCTATGCGACGTGAGTTCACTGACAATCCCGACAAGTATATCGGTCAAGTATTCACTGCCAAAGGTAATGGCTGGTTCCCATCTGGGTCCGTTCGTCATCCTAAGTTCTATAGTTGGCGTGATGATAAGTCGTTGACAGAGTGTCTATACTCACAGATACCGGAGTCTATACGTGCAAGTTAGTCGCATTGATATCATTAGACGGTTAATTCGGAAGGAATACAAATCCGTCCGCCCCACCGCTATACAAATCAATGCACTGATAAAGAAATATGGCCTGAACCTATATGGTAGTGATGGTCGTAAGAGAACTAAAGAAGTAATAGCCAAAGCTTTAAGTAAGGCTGTTGCTTCTCTCAAACGCTAATGGTGATAGGATAGAAGTAGGGAACTCATTGTTTTACCTCTTTTACTTGTCGTTCACCACGAGATGAATGACGCAACGAATTTTATCCTTGCTTCTATCCCACTAAAGATAGCAGAACTTGAACAAACGCCCCTATGCCAATGAGTAAAACTCAGGTAGCGATATGGTGCTACCTCGTATACGAACCATGTTTGGTAGTTATACGCTGAACCAAGTATAGGAGATTAGCTGAACGCATTATGCGGTTGCGTCTACCTTTACGTCAAGCTGGAGTTATACGTTAGCCTGTGTAAGTCTATTGAGTCTTAGAGACTGATGAGCAACAGTAGTATGTGTGTCAGGCCACGCCGAACAAAGTAGGCAAATCAGCCGAAAGCAAAGGAGAGTAGGACAGACCACACGGAGGATATACCCTCGAACTCATCGCTGGTAGAGGCTGTCTCTTCTGCTATCACTTAGCGAAAGCTTTATATATAAGCGAGATATAAATATGAATATGAAACAGCGTAAGGTAAAGATACCATATGAGGGATATGAACTCCCACCATCTGCTGAGCAAGGTGGACAGTTTGTAGACTTCAATAAAGTGATAGAAAGGAAACCTGTTAAAAAGGTAAAGATAAAGAGGGGTATATAAATGAATTGTAGATTATGTCAATGTCAACTTATGGCTAAGTATATAAGGTATAGAGATATAGAAGGCAACCCTTATTGTCAACAATGCTATACTGTTATAGGTGGACAGATATAATGTTTTTACTAACTCCGTATGAAGAAGGTGCATATTCAGGATTCTTTTTTGGATTAGGTATAGGTATAGTTATAGGATATTATATATTATGAATGAGAAGGTATTAGAATTAGCCCGTGAACTACTTATAACAAGTGAATATTTATTTGATAAAGCCGTAGAGATGGCTGAAGAGGAATTAGGGATAGGACTCTATGATGATTAAGAGAATTAAAGAGATATGGCACAGTCCAAGAGATATACAGGAAGCAGAAGTATACATACTACTGTCAGTGTTTATGGCTCTATGGATGTGGATGATTATATGATGTGTCCATATTGTAATATAGAAAGAGAAGAATTATACATGGGTGGAGGTTTATACTGTTATAAATGTCCACGCTGTGGTAGTAGAATGGAAGTGAGGAAATAAGCGTGGGGCGAGCGGAAATTTTAGATATAGATTCTGACATCTCAGACCTTAAACGGCTACTAGACCATGAGGAAGATTCTCAAATTTGGAAAGGTGTTAAACATCAGTGGCAAATTAGAAAAGAACTGAGAGATAGATTTGGGACAAAGGAGAGAACACCAAGAGATATAAAGACTGCCTCAACTATAGATACATTCCAACACCAAACAGAAAGATTACAAGCATACAATAGAGGTCTAATAGTGGCACCAGCTATATACGTAGCTAAATGTATTACCCTATTAGGCATTATGGTTCTACTATTATAGGCTCTATATAGCAAGAGGAAAACTTTATATAGAGCCTTGCCCTATAATACTATATTGCTTTATTAAGCAATAGTAGGCAAGGGATGGCAAAGAATACAGGAAAGAACTTTGAGAATGAGATAAGGAAGAGCCTTCATGGAGCAGATTGTTGGTTCTTTAGAATACAGGATACGAATGATGTCAGCAAATACGTTAAGAAAGCAGTCGCAGAGAAACAACCAGCTGATTTTATGGCTGTGTATCGCAGTCGCCCTATCCTTATTGAGTGCAAGACCACTCGCAATCTTACTTCTTTCCCTTTATATTATGGTAGTAGCAGGTCTATACCTCAACATCAAATTAAATATGCTAAACAAGCCCAGAGACATGGAGCTTTAGCATTTATATTAATACGTCGTGATGAACCACGTAATAAGAGAGTTTGGGCTATAACACCTGAACAAGCTGACTATCTATATAAAAAGAAAGATGGTAAGAGTATAAATTGGAAATGGTTCCATGCTAATGCAACGGAACTTAGAAGATTAAAAACGCCAATACGTTGGCAACTACAAGAATTATTTGACGAGCATTTATGAGTTTAGCGTGGAGAAAGTGTGGTATATGTGGTAAACGTATATCCTTAGGTGAAGACGGATTGTTAGATGGCGTATGCTTTCTATGTTCTGTAAAACAAATCTGACGAAACCTTTATATACTCCCAATACATATTAGATTCAAAAGGTGATTAAAAATGAAAAAAACAGCAATCTTTGAAAAATGCTTTAAGGCGGCCCAATACTTTAGGGACACCGGAAAGCATAAGCAAGTCAACTTTAGGTATGACCCTGAAGTTCGCACAGAGTTCGAGTTCTCATCATGGAAACACGAACACGACGCAGATGCTATGCGTTCTATCTTAGTAGAGGACATCCGTCTATCTGCTGAGGGTAACGTATACATCATGGGTAAAGACAACAGGTATAACCTGAAGCAGTTCGCTGCACAATACCCACAACACCACCGTTCCTATCGAATTGATAGGATGCGAGAAGCATAAGTATGTTGAAAGAATTTGTAGAACTATTAGATAACGACGAAGACTTAGTTGACATTAAGGAACTTCTATCTCCAGCTGATAAGCGTAGATGGTTGAAGATGCTTGATGTATTTGATAATATACAAATTCATGACATACCTAATGGTGTTCGCTTTGTAGAAGAGAACTACAAGTTTAACAAAACAGAGGAAGTTACTATACTTGCGTATATCAAGTTCCTTGAGTTAATGGTAGAGAAAATCAGCAAGGTGAAAGATATGGAAAAGAGCCACACGACGGAGATGATGATGTATGGGTAAGTCCAAAGGTAATCTCGGTCGTAGGGTTCCAGCCCGTATAGGAAACCCACCAAATAAGGCGATATACCCAGAATGGTGGGAGAAGGAAGAGAACTTGGTAAAGTTACACCCTTCATATAGGAGAAATCATGACAAGAAGAAGAAAAGATGACCCGTTAGGGATAGAAGCATTGTTAGACTCATGGATGGATATGATGAGTTTAGCATATCAGATAGACCAGCCACTTATGGCTAGCAAAAAGAACGCCCCAAAGAAGGACACAATGTCCTACGAAGATAGAGATAAAGACATAGTCTTTACTATTGATATGCCGGGCGTATCTAAGAAAGATATAAACATCGAAGTAGAAGACCACTTTATTAAAGTGACAGCTACAAACGGTAACGGAAGAGACTACAACTATACCCGTAGGTTTAAACCAAAGGTAGACGTAGACTCAGCAAAGGCTACATTTACTAATGGTGTATTAGATATAACTGTGAGTAAAGTAGCAGAAAAGAAAGGAAAGAAGGTAAGTATAAAATGAATCAAATAGGAACTGTAAAGACGATAGACCAATACGAGAGAGTATATGTCCCTAAGCAAATAATGGAAGCCCTTGATATTGATAAAGGCTCCCACTGTGTTTGGGTAGAGGATGTAGAGAATGGATGTTATTGTCTAAGAAAGGCAACTGTCACAATTGACTAAAGCCAAAAGAGAGCAATTCACTACTATATGGAATAAGGGTGGCAAAGGTAAAGACACCCTTATCCAAAAAGTAAAAACTCGTGGATTGGAACCTACTGAAAAAATCTGTTTTGAATATTATATGGGATGGATAAAACCATTCAAAGTAACAAAATGGGGAAAGATAGAATGGAAAAACCCTTATTGGGATAGGAGTTTTAGGAATGCTAAACGAAGAACTAAACGAACTAAAAGATACAATAAGAAAAAGAAGCGAAACTTTCAACGCTGATTGGACACCGTTCATACAGAATGTCGAAGATGTTCTGGAGCATATCAAACTACTATCTGATGAAATAGATAGAATTAGTAATGATATAGGAGAAACACAAGGAATGATAAAGAACTTAAGAAAGATACTAATAAAACTAGAGGTTATAGATGACAGATTCATCTTCTAACCCTGAGATGGCACATATGGCCGCTGACTTGTTTGAAGCAAAGTTAGCTGCTAAAGAAGCGTCGAAAGGTATGACGCACCTCTTAAAGATAGGACAATTTCACTTAGAGATAGTCCCTGACAAAGAGATAGATATCATACAGGTATTTGACAGAGTGCTTGAGAACCTACATGAGAGATATGGAGATAAGCTTTTGTTAGGTGATAAAGTCCTTATGTCTCATGCAGGAACAATGCACGGATGAGAGAACCAGAAGCAGGAACAACCTTAGGGCGATGCACCTTCTGTAAAGACTATATAGTCGAAGGTCAGAGCAATAGGGCAAAACACGCCACTGTCCGTAGTGGACATTGGATGTGTGGAGATTGCGTGGTAGGTATGAAAGATATAGTGTTTGAAGCACTTATGGATTATACTGACACAGCAAATAGAGAAAAGGAAAAAGTTGTGGAGAGCCTAAAAGCATACGGCTGGTCTGTAGATGATACAGGAAAGCTACGAAAGCTTTAAATACTACCACTACAATATAGGAGAAGTGATTAAATATGGCACAACAAGTAGAAACTGAATTGCACAAGTGGGGTGGATTATTCCGCAACACAAGCAAAGCCGGAAATGTATACTACTCAGGAACACTTGAGATAGATGGAAAGAAGAGAACAGTAGTTATGTATAGAAATGACTATTGGAAAGATGGTGAACAAAAACCATACTTCAATCTAAATGAGAAAGTTCCGAAGGGTGGTAATACTGCTAGTCAGGACATGATGGACTGATGGAATATAGCGATTGGATTGCGAGTAGCAAGTCAGATAGGGTCTGGTTAGAAGACTCTATGACTGCTCTCGCTCAATTTGCATATGTTACACCTATCCAACGTGTAATGCATTGGAATAATACAACAAGACGTAGGACATATTGTTATGAAGAAAAGTATGAAAAGTGTTTTATGTGTGATAAAGGCGTTCAAAAGATATATGACTATACTTATGGACTGTTTATCAACGCTGAAGATAAAGATATCAGATATCTATCAACGAGTTCAGCTACTCATAAAAATCTTCAGAGAGACTTCAACCGCCTCTTTGAAGCGAATATTAACCCTTGTGAGGTTCTTTGGGAAATTCGCAGGGGAAAAATAAAGACACTGACAGGAAGAGAAGTAAACGGTTACGACTTTAATCCTATGGTTGATTGGGATGAAGAGAATGGTATAAACATATTGATGCCAGCATTCGTTGCTGAAGCTGATAGACCTTCACCATTCCAAGATGATATGGAGTGGATAGTTCCACGTATCATAGCTGATGGTTTATTAGATTTAGATAGTAAACCTATGGACCTTATATCTTTATTCGTAGAGATGAAAGAAAGGTTTCCTGCATACAGTGATAAAGACTTGAAGCAATACGCTATACGTCTAGTAGATAATGGAGCAGTCGACTTACGTCGGGCTGCCAAGAGGAAAGATGGGTAATAAAGCAGATAAGAAAAGATTGAGAGAACAGGCTGGTGAAAAGATATATAAAGGTAATGTAGTTATATCTGAGAAAGATGAGATGTTATACATACCTTTCATTCAGTCAGGCAATCCTGATGAAGAACGCCCTTGGCTCTATAAAGGATATTATCGTATGCCTGATGGAGCCATTGATATGGAGCTTAAACGTATGGAAGGCCATATGGAGCTTAATGTCAAAAGTATAGAAAATTATAAAGAATATATTCATGAGGCTGTAGAGGGCTTTATAAGTAAAGTATATAAAGAGAGTCCTCATGAAGCCAAGAGTATAAGTATCGAACAGCATGACGAGGAGACTCATTTATTACAAAAAACGATACTATCATTAGAGGCAGAATTGAATAAAGCCAAAGAAATTAATGAGAAGATGAAACAGGTGATAAGTGAGCTTTGAGATACATGACATTGTTCGTTATTTACATAACGTCAAGAAGAAAGATGGGTCAGCCAATCCTATTATAGGAGAAGACGAATTGGGAGTAGTAGCTACCCTTAGCTATCTATTAGAAGATAACAATTTTGTTATTAAAGCGTATAGCGGTACAGGCAAGACCGTTATAATGGATGCAGTCTTCGGACTACTTCCTGAAGAATACTTCCATACGATAGAACATCTTTCTGAGACAGCCGTCTGGTATGAAATGGATAAAATCAACCGTGCCAGATTTATTGCCATCCCTGAAGCTCAGAAACTTCCAGAAGGGGTTATGGAAGTTATAAAGACTTGGGGAGACGGTAGACCTGCATTCCGTAAACGCACGGATGTGACCACGCAGGATGTCATCGAACAAAAGTTACACGCTAAATATGTATTTATGTGTGTAGCTGTGGAGAACAACAAAGGGTCGGCATATTTTGATGCTGAGTTGGAGAGAAGATGTATGATAGGTCACACCAATCCTACTGCTATACAAACTGATGCAGTAGTGAAACATAAGTTAAAAGATTCAGCTGTCCCTAAAAGCTATATGCAAAGTATGACCGATGAGGAGATAGAAGGACTTAGAATGCATATAATAGATGCAATAGGTCGTAGAGATGATGAGAATGCTGTTCTCTTACGTAATCCTTGCGCACCTTTTATCTCTGAGGCTATACCTACTTCTTTCCCTGTGGCAAGAAGTAAAGTGCAATACCTATTGAAGGTCATAAATGCCGTAGGCCGATTTTATCCAGATGAACTTCTGAAGGTCGAGAAAGATGGTGTTACTTACGGATTACTGACACCTAAGCATACTTGGTTGGGTCTACGCATCTACTTGAATACCTTTATCAATGAATGTCTGCATATGCCATCACATGGGACTGACTTACTTAAGTTATTCCCCGATACACGTATCGATAAATTTGGATTAGCAGGTAGCGAGATTGTAAAGATGACATCACGTGAGATTCGGACTGCTGCTAAGGCTGCTGGGTTACCCTTTACTAAGTTAGAACCTGTGATTACAGGTTTACTTATGACAGGGTTTTTAGAAGAAAGAGAAGAGGATGGTAAGAAGTATTACTTCAAAAGTCCTCTACTCACTACACCTGAGTCTAAGATAAAGTGGAATGACTTAATTAGTGAAACGAAAGATTGGGTTGAAGAGTATTGGCCTGAGATATCTCAAGAGTATATCGAGAGATACTGTCAAGACATAGATATAACAGACCCCTTTACAGGTGAGACTGTTAATATATTAGCTGACGCACCATCTGCTTCTTCAGTAGAAGTAGTGGGGGGTGATTGGCCAGATATGTTCAAATCAAAAGAAGACTACCGTTGGGTAGTCGAAAATGAATGGGATGAAGTAGGATTCCTACTTAACGCAAAAGGAGACTATGGGAAAGAAGAAGTCGAGGAAATCAAAAGCTGGAAGCACAGAGAAGAGAGCGGGTAAATTACCACGTGGTGATATGCAGTATGCAGTCGTCAGAGAAATGTCTGGCGGCTCACGTATGTCAGCTCTCTGTGAAGATGGTAACAATAGAATGGTAAGGATTCCCGGCAAACTTAAACGTAGAATGTGGTGTAGACCAAATGATTTGATACTGATAAAGCCTTGGCCCATACAAGGTGATATAAAGGCTGACTTAGTATATAGATATCTACCCGCAGAAAGAAGCTGGTTATACCGTAGAGATATGGTACCAGAGGAATTAGTGATATAATGGATTTTGAAACATATAAGAAATGGACAAGGGAGACAGCAGTCTACCCTAAAGAAAAGGAAGAAGAATACCTAATGATAGGTTTAGCAAACGAAGTTGGAGAAGTATTGGGTAAATACAAGAAACAAGTTCGTGGAGATGGAGATAAGTACAAAGAGATTCGTGGAGAACTTGGTGATGTAATGTGGTATATGGCAAGACTATTTGATATGTATGACATGACATTGGTAGAAGTATTACACGAGAACTACTTAAAACTCACTGATAGGAAAGAAAGAGGAGTACTAAAAGGTGACGGGGATAATCGATAATTCAAAGACAGAACAAAGAAGACAGTGGTGTGAGTTACTACACTCAGGTTGGATGTATCACCAGCAGAAAGTGAAAGAACTAGCAAGCCCTGTCATTGGAGCAGAAATATCAGATGACCAACTATACCACATGAGTTTATCTGTAGCTATACAAGATGCTATAGCATTGATACAACAGATGGAAGCATATGGTTACTTTGAAGAGATGGAAGACGAAGCCCAAGTCTTAGATAAACCGGGCCCAGCAGGTTAAATATGAGATGTAAAGATATAATGGAAGAGTTCAGCACTACGTTCTTTGCGTGTGTTGATGAATGGCCTAGAAGTATAAGAGAAGATATATATAAGCTATACGCTTATCTACGAGTGATAGATGAGATGGTAGAAGGAGTAGAAGCTGAAAATGATTTCAAACAATACAGAATGGTCATCGAACAATTCCATGAGGTTAGTGATAAATATCAGTTTGAAGGTGAATGGTTAGAGGATTTCCATCACGCTATGTTTACTGACTTAGTTAGAAAGAAACATACTATGGTATCTATGTTAGAATACTGTAAAGGTTCTTCAGAGTCAGTAGGTTGTATGATGGCACGTATACTTGGTTGTCCACCTGAAGCTGATGGATATGCAAGAGCATTAGGTAGAGCGTATCAAATCATTAACTTTGTAAGAGATTACGAGGAAGACTTAGAAAAGGGCTATGAATATATAAGTGCTAATCACGATATATACATACGTTTATTCAGAGAGAACCTAGAAGAAGGCATGGAAGGTATAAACTATATACCTGAAGAGTTACGTGGTCCTATCTTTAAAGCAAACAAAGCGTATCTTAAAGTAGCGGAGAAAGAATGATAGTGATAGAAGATTTGATTAGACATTTACAATATCTCAACGAAGATTTAGAAGACAAAGGATTAGAAGTTACAATAGACTTTTTAAGATATATGAGAAGAAACATCGGAGGTAGAGGAACATTGACTGGTTTCCTATCTTCTGATGAATACAGGGAGTTAGATATATGATGGGAAGGTTTTGTGCAGAGTGTTACAAAAAGAACTTTATGTTAACAAGACCATGCACAAAGGTATACTCAGACTACCATAAGATTATATGGGAATGTCCTGAATGTAGAAAAGAGTATGAACAAATATGGAGAGAGTATGACGATTAGTAACGAGACAAACTTTTATATATGCAATTGTATATATGGACATCAGAACTGTTCATGCGATGGTAAAGGAAATAAAAGGAGAAAAGAAATGAAATATAGAAAATGTATAGAATGCGGACAACACTTAGAAGTGTTCAACAGCGAGAAATGTGAGGAGTGTCAATAATGCAAACGTTCCTACCAGTACCAGACTTTGCAGAGTCTGCACAAATGTTAGACTACAAACGCTTGGGTAAGCAACGTGTTGAGGGTATGCAACTAATCAACGCTATGCAACCTAACTATCCACACAAAGGTTGGCTCAACCATCCAGCTAAGATTATGTGGCATGGTTATGAGAATGCACTCAAGGAGTATGTCAACACTATGATTACACAATGGAAAGCACGTGGTTACAACAACACTATGCAACTCTATGAGATTACTGGACCTATCGAGTATCCAGAGTGGCTAGGTAACGACAAGATACACAAGTCACACAGACTTAACTTACTACGTAAAGACTTTGAGTTTTACGCACAGATATGGCCTGAAGAAGCAATACAGTATGCTTTTGATATCGAGTCATATCCTTATTACTGGCCTGTAGGTGACAGATGGAAGATATCCACACCTGACAGAACAGGTACTCGTTGGGAGGATGAGTGAAAGTACCCCTTATTGGTATATGTAGCCCCAACACAGTTAACCTAGAGACTGGTAACTTACAAAGTATAATGTGGCGTAATGGTAAGAAAGAAAGCCACGTTGTACCTTATAAGCCCTACTGTTATGTACCTGATGCTGAGACTGGCAAACAGTACAATAGAACAGGCAAAGAGGGCTCTATCTTGCTGCGAAAGGAGTATTATAGAGCCGGTGAAGAGCTTCCATCGAGCCTAATACTTGATGGAGGTAGAGAAAATATTATGGATAGACTCGTAATAGAGCATCCAGATTACTTTAATAAATTCGCAAATGACCAACCTGTGAAATCTCTCTGTTTTGATATAGAGACTCATAGTCCTGACGGGTCGTTTCCCTTCGGGGAAAACTACCCCGTAGTGGCAATCGGGATTGTCACTTCAACCGGAGAACGTGAAGTCTATCTATGGGATGGAGAAGATGACAAGCAAGTCCTTATGGATTTTGCTAAGTTCGTTAAAGAATATGACCCAGATATAATCTATGGATATAACCTTGTAGGTTATGATATCCCTCAGATTCTATATCGTGCAGCCTATCATGGCATACGTAACTACAAGAAATTGTTGAATCGTGATGGGTCAGACTATGGTTGGCAACCTCAGAAAGATTCTGACGATTTACGAATGCGTGCTGGAGGTAGAGTAGTTCTTGATATCTTAAGACATACACGCCTTGATTACGCACTCTCAGGATTACCACGTGGTCTTAAGCCTGTGAGTAAATATTTCGGTCTAGAACCAATTGAATTGGACTTTGCTGAAAAGGATTTACTTGATTACAGCTTATCTGAAATCCACGATTATGTCCTGTCTGATGTAGATTGTACAAAGTATCTTTTTGACCACTACTATCCAAGACTGGAGTTCACTGCGGAATTTATTGGTGTGCCACTAGAAACATATATCAACGCACCAAGTTCATATGTCACAAAGATTCTACAAGGTAGAGCGCTGTATGAACAGAATATCATAACAGATGATATAAACAAAGACAGACATACAGATATATACAAAGGACCTAAAGGTAACTTTCAAGCTGCATATATAGATTTGTTTGAACCGGGATTCCACGCTAAGAATATAAAAGTGGACTTTGCTTCTTTCTATCCATCTATAGCTATGGCTCTTAATTTAGGTCCTGATACTACTACAATTGTAGGATATGATGAGTATAGTGACAAATTAGAGTTCAAGAATGGAAACCTTTATATACCTGACAATCGTATAGGTAAAAGAGTAAAGGTTAGAATAGACAGTAATAGACGCAGCTGTCTCTATGATATGTGTAAACAATTCACAGAACTTAGGAAACCTTTTAAGGAAATGGGAACTAAAGAAGGAGATAGTAAGTCCAATGCGTTAAAGATTATGGTGAATACATTCTATGGAGCTAATACAAACCCTTACCTCAACTACGGTGATATGTCTGTTGGTATTGCAATTACTGCGGTTGCTAGGTTTTTACTTACTACGGGAATCGAACTCATCAGGAAAAAATATGGAGATAAAGCTGTGGTTTATGTTCACACTGATGGTATCAATACTAATTGTGATATTGACGTAGAATGGCTAACTAAAAGATTAAGATTGATATTAGAAGCTACAATACCAAATGTAGAATCTAAATGGATATCGTTGGATAAAGATGTTTTTAAAGAAGGAATTTGGATACAAATTGGTAATTATTGCCTTCGTAATGAGGACAATAGTCTTACCAAACATGGCTCGACTTTTAAAGCTTCAACAAGAAGCGAGTTTTACAAATCCATTCTTGATAGGTTAATTGACGCAAGATTGGATAATAGAGTGAATTCGAAGTTTATTGAAGATATATATAACTTTGATGAGTTACCCATGGAGATGTTCTTACAAAGAAGGACACTAAACAGGAAGTTCGAAGATTATAAATCAGAAACGGACATGATGATACCATTAGTAGAACAAGGTATAACAGTAGGTATACAACCAGAGATAAGAACTACCTACGAGTATTATAAAACAAAAGATGGGTATAGGATAAAGGAACTTGTGAAATCTAAGTCAGATTTAGATGTACAGTATTATTGGAACATTGTATCTAAGTTATTAGATAAATTTGGTCTAGCACATACTATACAAAAGAAAGCACCGCTCACCTTACTAGATAGGAAACAACAGAGTCTTATGGAGTGGGTATGAAGACCTATATCATTAACATACCAACCAGAGAAGATAGAAGACTTCTTTGTGATACCATGCTAAGAGAAAATGGTTTTGAAATAGAAGAAGAAGGTAGAAAGAATGAAGAAGGTTTTATAGCCCCTGACTTACGTGTTGAGTTTACCACACACTGGCCTTACAACAAAGTAGGAAAAGATATAACGGATAAGTGGTTAGAAGAGAATGGATTCGGTCTATTTGATTGGGAGATGGATGAAGGAGAAGCTCTATCAATAGACCAATCATGGGCTAAATGGTGGTCAAGACCTTTAACAGGAGGAGAAATAGGTTGTACACTAAGCCATTGGTCTATATGGAATGAATGTGATGGACCTGTAACTATACTTGAAGATGACGCTGTATTTACTAAAGCTATGGAAATTAAAAGAGATGTAACCATAGATACTTTAGAAACTATGGGTATAGATTGGGATTTGTTATATCTTGGAAGAGTACCACAAACAATACCTGAAGAACCTATAGTATCAGGTATAGTCAAACCAAACTTTTCATACTGCACGTATGGGTATGTATTATCTAAATCAGGTATAGAAAAGATAAGAAAATATAATGTACACAAAGCTATAATACCAGCAGATGAGTTTTTATCTGCTACATTTGTTGAACATCCACGTAGCGACGTAAGCTTTAAATACCCTCCCACCATGAATGCATATGCAGTAGACCCACATGTAGTATGGCAAAGAGAATTTGCTGTAGTAGGTAGTGATACAGGTCTACCTGACGGAGCTGTGAAATGAACCCCAAACTAAGTGCATATAAGATAGACCCAGAAGCATGGGCAAAGAAGATGATATCTAGAGGAACTAGAGATAAACAGTGGGATTTAGTAGTAGAAGAAGTAGGTCCTGAGATTTATAGGTTCCCTTTATTTACAAAAGAATTCTGTGATTTAATAATAGAACACGCTGAAGATAATGGCAAGTGGACTAAAGAAAGACATAACTTTTACCCAACAACTGATATGTTACTTGATGACTTAGATTTAAAAGAAATGTATAACTACGTTCTTAAAACATATTGCCACCCTATAGCTAGACATATATGGGGACTAGTAGGTACATCATGGAATAATGCTACATCAGAAGATTTTATAGCTAAGTATACTGATGAAGACCAGTCAGCTTTGGATATACACCATGACCATGCTGATTATACTTTTACAGTAGGATTAAATACTAACTTTGAGGGTGGAGGAACATGGTTTCCAAGACAACAAATACTAGCTAATCCTAAAGCAGGTGCATGTACACTATTTCCTAGTGTGACACACAGACATGGTGGAAGACCAACTACAAAAGGGAAAAGATACATTATTGTCTCTTTTGTTAAAAAGGAGTTATAATGAATAGAGAAATAATAGTAATTGATGGATTTTATCATGACCCTGACGCGATTAGAGAATTTGCTCTATCACAAGAGTTTGGAGTCAAAGGTAATTATCCCGGCATGAGAACAGAAACATTCGTAGAAGACGATGTTAGAGCACATCTAGAAAGAATAATGAATATTAACATAGATGAAATGCACTGGAAAGTAGGAGAATACACAGGTTCTTTTCAGTATGTAACAAAGGATACACCAACATGGGTACACGCAGATACTGCTACAGACTGGTCATGTTTAGTATATTTACATCCAGACCCTGCACCTAATTCAGGTACATCCTTTTATAAACATAAAGAAACAGGCTCTCGTATCTTTGATGATAATGGAGCAGCTATAGAAGGTGATGGTAATAATTATGATAAATGGACTAGGGAAGATGTTATATCTAACGTTTATAACAGAGCTATAATATTTAATGGTGATTTATGGCACGCAGCAGATGATTATTTTGGAGAAGATTTAGAATCAGCAAGACTGTTTCAAACATTCTTTTTTAATGAGGAGTAATGATGGAATTAGAAAAAGTAAATATGTGGGTAGATGGAATAGATGAGAGTCATGTAAATATGGCTGAATTTTATTATTTTGAAAAAGCATTTACCGATGAAGAAATAAAAACAATACAAAAGGAAGCTATGAGAGTACCACCTGAATCAGGTACGACAGGTGACAGTGATACTGCGAACGATGGTATAAGAAAATCAGAAGTAAGATGGTTATATGGTAACGCACCATATACAAATGGTAAGAAAGTTTATACTGGTGATGATTTCGAATGGTTATATAAAAGATTATGGACCATGATAGAAGAAGCCAATAGAAATGTATGGAACTTTAATTTGTCTCACGGTAGAGATGCTATACAACATACCATATATAAGGAAGGCGGAGGCCACTATGACTGGCACATGGATGCAGGACACGGTATGCAGAGACATAGAAAGGTTAGTTTGACCGTACAACTTACAGACCCAGATGACTATGAAGGTGGTAAGTTACAACTATGGAGAGGACAAAATCCATTAGATGCACCACGTGGTAAAGGAACAGTAGTAATATTCCCATCTTATATGATGCATAGAGTTTCTGAAGTTACCAAAGGTACTAGAGAATCACTTGTATTATGGGTTGGAGGAGACCATTACCGATGATAATAATTGACGATTTTGTAAAGGACGAAAAATTACTTTCTAAAATTCAAAAAGATGAAGATTTTTGGAAAGAAGGTTACAGGTGGTGGAAAGGATGGTGGAATAGTAATTCTCCTATGGACACTAGACATGAATTGATTGAAACTATTTGGAGAAACAATTGTCCACCACAACTACAAGGTACATCTCTAGAAGGTTTTGAACACTGGACAGGTATATTATCTAAAGATAAAGTTATCACTAATGGTGCAGCTATTAATCAAGGTTATGCGTTAAACCATCACTTTGATAAAGATGAAGCACACTGGCACCAGACAGGAGAAATAGTGAGTCCTAAACTAGGAACAGTATATTATCCTCCTATGGGAGAGCCACAGTGTGAAGGTGGATATCTGAAGATATATGACACTAAAGAGATGGACTTGACAGCACCATACGAATTGATTGCACCAGTGCCTAATAGATTAGTTATATTTGATGCAGGTCAGTTACATGCTGTTACTGAGATAACAAAGGGTAAGAGATACGCCATAGCTATAAATCTATGGGAAAAACAACCAGATATGACTGAGATGGTGGAGTCTCTTTAATGTATTTTAGAAACAAACTATCTAACAACATGGTGTCTATCGTGCACGCCAATGGCCCCGCAAAGCACGAAAAATACTGGGACGATGCAGTTACACACTATTTCAAAGAAAATCCTTGTCATGGACAGTTAAGTGATGAACTAACTGTTATAACATGGAGTGTGCCCGGTGAATCTACGTTGTTAGAAAACTGTATGCAACAGATGGGTATAAAAGACAGACTTATAGTTATACCTATGAAACAACCATTTGATTTCTTAGATAAAATTAGAAAAATGGAGAAGTATTTAAAGATTGTACAAACTAAGTATGTAATGGCTTTAGATGCTACTGATGTTATGTTGTTAGGTTACGATGCTTGTGATGAAGCATTAGGTAAGTTTGTTAAGAAAACAGCACGTTGCGTGTTTGGTGCAGAGTTAAATCAATGGCCTAATCTAAAAACAGGACAAGGACTAGCAGATTCATCAGGAGATGCACCTTTAGATTTAGGTTCATGGAAGAATGAACTAGCTAAGGTCAGAGAAACAGAAGAAGTCTATGAGTGGCTGGGTTCTCCTTTTAAACATCTATGTAGTGGGACATGGATAGGTGAAAGAGAATATATGATAGACTTCTATGGAGAAGTAATGAAACTTATACCAGAAGGATGGTGGGATGAGAATCTTTTCGGTGGTGACCAAGGATTTATCACACTTGTAGCAGGTAGAAGGTTTCCCGAAGTTGTATTAGATTACAAGTCGGAAATATTCCTATCTTTATCAGGAACTACTGAAAAAGAGGTGGAATTAAACCTAGAAGTATAGAAAGCTTTATATAGTAGCTTATACTAAGTATATATAGGACGGCGCGTTGCCGCTCCTATAACGGAGTAAATATGGAAGAAAATGATATGAAAGGATTAATGACTTTCCTTAAGGACGATGAAGTTAAGATAGTCTGGAGAGAAGAGGATAGAACGAAAGTTGGTCGTGGTAAAATAACCAACGACGACGAGAATTTTGTGTATCTAACTGGCGATAAAGGCACAGTTATTGTAAACAAAAAAGATATTATTGCAATTAAACAATGAACCTAGTTTTCGGTTTAGACAATATTATATGTACACCTGCTAAAGGTATACAGTTTGGTATAGTAGAATATATAAAAGACTGTAAACCAATAGAAGATGTAGTAGAGTTTATGCAGTGGGCTGATAAAGAACACCACATAACTATATGGTGTGAGAGACCTAATGATTTAGCAGTTAAATTTGCTACTGAACAATGGTTACAATTAAATCAAATACCATATAATAGATTAATATTTGACAGACCAATTGATTATATAAACGTAGATGAGACACCATCTCATGCAAAGTTTTATAAACACATAGGTGATTTAGGTATTGTAGCACAAATGTACGAGGAATGGAAAAATGACAAAACTAAAAGAGAAAAAAATAAACACTAGAAGTGGAAACATGGTAGATAATACAGGTAGAACAGCAGAAACATTAGGTTCTGTTGGCCCTATAGTTAAAGTTACTTGGTATGATGCAGCCAGCACATTCAAGACCTACCGTATAAATGCAGAAGACCCAAAAGAACATCTCACTATATGTGAGACAGTAGGTGAAATGGTAGCACAAGACGAACACGCTACTGTATTAGTAATGCACGGTTCACAATGTGATGGTGCAGATATATTCGCTATACCTACAGATTGGTGTCAACGAGTGGAGATATTAAAAGAATGTATTACAGAGAATTCGGAATCCCAGCCAGAATAGCTAGATGTTATTCAGCTGAAGATATAGAGAAGCTGATGGAAGAGTATAACGGTAACAAAAGCTGTTATACCAGTGTCTACGTATTTGATGATATGAAAGATGTAGATGGTAAGCCTAACTATGATTCTGCAATTCTTAACGGTATATGGTTTGATTTTGACCACGACAAGGATGTGAGTAAATGTTTAAAAGATATAAGAAAGTTTTTAAGGCGGTATTGCAAACCGAACAAAATTACCCCAAGGATATATCTTACAGGGGGGAAGGGCTTTCAAATGAACATAGACTTCTACTCCCCGTTGGACTTATCGGACGACCAGAAGCGACAAGCTTTACGAGAGTATTTGACGCATCTGAAGACAAAGTATAAATTAAGTACACTTGACCAAGCTTGCATTAATAATAGTGTAGCTTGCTTAAGAAGGATTCCCAACACTCAATATATTAGTAAATTGACTGGGGAACCTACAGGCGTTTGGTGTGTACCCCTATCAGTTGAGGAGGTTATGACTATGGATATAGAGGAATTGTATGGACTAGCAATGGAACCCAGAGATAGACTCGACATAGTTAAATCAAAACGGGCACAAAGAGATATGGTAGATTTCCTTTGTGATGAGGCTGATATAAAACACACCGTTTCTAATAGTGTAGATTACCTATTAGATAAGCTCAATGGGAAAGACAAATTTGTAATAAGAACTTTCTCAGGCTCTATTAAGGATAGGCCCTATTTAGCACCTAGAGAGTGTATTATTAAGCTTATAGAGCATAATATAGTAGAGGGACACAGTTCTTATGAAGAGAATAAAGCTATTGTAGGTGAGTTATTGAATGCAAATTGGAGCCTAACGGACATCTCTAATGTATTCAGATTTATCTATAATGAACCTGCTGGTGACCATGGTTGGTATAATGATGACCCGACTGTGCCCGGTAGACAAATTGTAAAGTTTAGTGAAAACTTTGGCTGGAGATACAGAAAGGAGACTTTAAAAGCAAGAAATCTCTGTAAATGTGACTCCTGTCCATGCGAGTAGCGAAAGCTTTATATAGTACGAGGAGATAAAGATATATGGCAAACGTAGAAAGATTGACCAAAAGGGTCAAAGGAATAGAGAAATGGATTGCAGAAAACGAAGGTGGACCAACATTAGATAATATAAATTATCTTATTGATTCTCTACGTAATACTCAATCATATGCACAAAACATAGAGAGACAATATAATGCTCTTAGAAACTTAAATGCTGAGTTTCTTGAGACGAGAGAATTGATGGATGATTGGAACGCTTGGTTAGAGGAGAAGCAAAATGCCGTTCAAGAGCAACAAACAGAGGAAGTATCTGTTCAGTCAGAAGCCGAAAGTAGCGAAGAAGCTAGCGAAGCACAAGAAGAGTAGAGGTAAGAAGTAATGGCACGTAAGAAGTTTAAAGATACAAGTGCCAACCGTAAGAAGAGATGGAATAAGAAATCACCTATGGCCCGTTATGGTAAAGCTAATGGTTCATGGAAAGGTGGTAAATCTCCACACTACTACAGAAGAAAGGCTAATGCAGGTAAAGGAGAAGTAGTACACCATAAGAGTGGTGGAAAAGGTGGACGTGGTAAGCCCGGTGTCCACACAGCTAAAACGGCAAGAAAATCAAATTTAAAGAAAATGACAGCCGCGCAACATAATAAGATGCATCCTGAAAAAGGACGTAAAGCTGCGGCAGCGCGTAAGCGTAAAACAACAACAAAAAGGAGAAAAAAGTAAACATGTGTTGCAAAGAAAACTGTAGCTGTGAATGCTGTGAGTAATCATGGCTGACAAAGCTGAGAAGAAAGTAGCTGAAAAAGCTAAAGAAGAAGTTAAAGAAGAACCAAAGGAAGAAGTCAAGGAAGTACCTAAGGAGAAATTAGTAACTAAGGTATGGACTGGCGTAGGTTGGAAGGTAGTCGAAGAAGACTCACCAGAATATAAAGCTGGAAAACAACCTCAGGCATAATGGTCTTAACTTCTAATTCAAGTAAGAAGCCAGTTAAGCGCATTCTGGTTGATTACAAATGATATGCCCACTATGTGGAAGTAGAGCCATTGGATTTTTTTACGATGGCTCTAAAAAATGCCTAAAATGCGACTATACACCGTAAACCTTATATAGGTGGGTCGCCTAAAATAATGAACCGCAAGGAAGTGACAAATTGTTTAAGAATCAAGTAGCAGAATTTATATATAAAAGAACGTATTCTCGTTGGTTAGAAGAAGAAAATAGACGAGAAAATTGGGAAGAAACCATAGATAGATTTTTGGGTTTTGTAATTTCAGAAAGACCAGATATACCTGAAAAAACTCAGAATAAAATTAAGAAATATATGATGGAATTTGGAGTAATGCCATCAATGAGATTTTTATGGGCCGCAGGTCCAGCAGCAAAGGCAGATAATACATGCATATACAACTGTTCCTTTGCAAAGATAAACAACGTAGAGGCATTTGCAGAGTGTCTTTATATCCTTATGTGTGGTACAGGATTCGGATTTTCAGTAGAACAAGAAGAAGTAAGTAAACTACCTAAAATACCACAGATAAACTCAGGACAAGCCTTAAAAAAGGTTGTAATAGAAGATTCTAAAAAAGGATGGGCTGACTCAGTCAAGACACTTATGCAAAGTCTGTATGAAGGACAGAACATCTATTTCGATTACTCAGAGATTCGTTTAGAAGGAGCTAGACTCAAAACTATGGGTGGTAGAGCTTCTGGACCTCAACCTCTGGTAAAATTACATGATTTCATACGTGAAACCATGCACAATGCTCAAGGACGTCAACTCACGTCTCTCGAATGTCATGATATTTGTAATCAGATAGCTGAGATTGTTGTTGTTGGCGGAGTTCGTCGCAGCTCTCAGATATCCTTGTCGGACCTCCATGATAAAGATATGCGACATGCGAAGGAGTGGCCTTATCCCATCAAACGTGCTATGGCAAATAATAGCGCTATCTATAGGGAAAAGCCCTCCGCAGGTGAATTTTTGTCTGAATGGGCTGCATTGGCTCTATCAGGCACTGGGGAAAGAGGCATATTTAATCTTAATGCTGCACAAAGCAAAGCTCCATCAAGACGTTATGCTCCATTAATACAAGGAACTAACCCTTGTGGCGAAATAATGCTTAGAGATATGGAGTTCTGTAATCTTAGTGAAGTTGTAGTAAGAGAAGATGATGATTTAGATAGCCTACTTGACAAAGTAGAGACAGCTACATGGTTAGGTGTCATACAGAGCTCATTTACATACTTCCCATACCTCAGAAATACATGGAAAAAGAACTGTGACACAGAAGCGCTTCTAGGCGTTAGTTTAACCGGTCAGATGGATAACCCTTCCCTAATGAACTCAGAGGTCTTTAAGGCCCTTAAAAGCCGTGTTTTACGCATATCTCGTAAAGCATCAGGGATATTGGGTACAAAAATGCCAGCAGCAACAACTTGTGTCAAACCAAGTGGTACAGTTTCACAGCTTGTAGATTCAGCATCAGGAGTACATCCAAGATACTCTGAATATTACATAAGAAGATATAGAATTTCAGGTAATGACCCACTCTTTGCGATGATGAAAGATGTAGGTATACCATGTCATCCAGAGAATGGACAAACAAAGGAGACTGCAAGTACATGGGTATTAGAGTTTCCTGTTAAATCACCACAAGGTTGTGTAACACGTAAAGATGTAACTGCGTTAGAACAACTAAGTCATTACAAAAACCTACAACATAACTGGTGTGAACACAACGCAAGTATGACTGTTTATGTCAGAGACGACGAATGGTTTGAAGTAGGGAATTGGGTATACAAAAACTGGGATATAATCAATGGTGTGTCCTTCCTACCATACGACGGTGGACACTATAAATTAGCTCCATATGAGGAAATAGACCATAGAACCTACGAAAGCTTTATAAAGAACCTCCCCGTAATAGATTATAGCAAACTCTCAGAATACGAGTTTGAGGACAATACTCAAGGTAAACAAGAGCTTGCATGTACAGGAGATAAGTGTGACATCTGAGAAAGATATTATTACAGGAACCAAGAAACTTGGTAGAACAGCAAATTTAAATTCAGACGGTACTTTAAATCAAGGTATACATTCTTTACAAGGTACTGAAATGCCTGAAGGAACTATACTTAGAAGAACTGCTGCTGATGAACCAGACAATGGTGATTTAGGTAGTAGAAGTAAAACTAATAAAAGCGCTAGAAGTTATTAAGCTTTTGATAAATATTGGCTAACTTTTACAGGTCTTTTATTGAGATTTAGATTAACTTTCATATTCATATTACTACCAGTAATAGTTTTACCTACTACTCTATGAATACCATCTATTTCGTCATTATCTACATTAACAAAAACTAAAGATTCAAGACCTATATCATAACCTCTGGTAATTTCTATACCTATTTCATCTATTTCTTGTTGTAGTTTTTTAAGTTCTAAAATACCTGCATTTCTAGCTGAACTAGTATCTTGAAATTTACCTTGTAATGTTGCTGAAAATGGACCATGATTAGCCCCTGACAATTTTATATTAGTTGATAAATCATTTTCACTATTTGTAATTAAAATATCTTGCGGTGACGGTCTTCTTTTGTAATTAAATGATGCTATACCATCACGTAAAGACAATGACAAAGAGGGTTTTTCTGTCAATAATCTTTGTTTTCTTAATACTAAATTACTATACAAGGGACCTTCTACTACATCAAAAATATATCTTAAAGGTTCATCATCATCATCATCAAAAGATTCATCTAATCTTTGTACTGCTGCGTCAAGAACTGAAAATTGACCTCTCACACCTGTCATATTAGAACATTTTTTTGTATCTGATAGCATATCCGTTCCTATAAAGGTCCTATCTTTTGTGTTTATTTCTTGTTCTATATAACTTTTTAAATATTGAGAAATACTAAACCCATCATAATTATTTAATTCGTCGAAATTTATTTTCTTACCATCATTACCAGATATATAAGCTCTTACATCTAAACAATTTAAAGAAATTTCTGTATCAGAAGTATTAACTACTTTGATGATACCTCTAAAAGTAGGTATATTATTTTCAGAACCACAGTTTGTATACAATTCTACTATTTTACCAAATAAAGTATTTCCGTCAAGGACTGGGTCTGTTAATTGTATTTTAGCATTATTTAATTGATTAGTGCCGGGATAAGTTATTGTATAACTTTTTAAATCAAAGTTTTCTTTTCCGTCTATAAACAATCTAGGGTTGTATAACATTAATGTAATAGATAGGAGCTAGCTCCCCCTACCTTTCCTCCTAGTGATATAAGCTCGTCATCCCATGTTCCGTCAGAAGCAAACTCCACTATATGAGATACTGTCATATTAATTGCAAATTTAGGAGGTGCATTACCTGTTGGCATATCTTCAGAAAGTGAAGCTATTACACCGAAAAACCTAGTATAAGTTCCATTTTTATGTCTAACATCGTAATAAACTGGTGTGCCTTTCTTTTGATAATCTACTAGTCTTTCTCTAGTCCTACTACCTGTGCCAGCAGTATTATCGCCTAAGTCAACACCTCCAAAAGTAATATTTCCACTTTGAGCACCTATTCTCCTTATATCTGCTCTACCTAATCTATCAGTTACTTGATAATATTTACCTTGCCTTGTAAATCCTACAGATTGTGCTACCATTGCAGCATTTAAACTTATATGTTTAGGGTCTACTATTTTTATAACTCTACTATGTTGATTGTCGCATATATGTGTCATCATGCTTTCTATAATTGATGCATTCGCTGATTTAATAGTAAATAAAATAGCATATCCTCCCTCTTCTCCATGAGTCTGTGGCCATTTTGTAGATGTCCATGTCGACCCCGGAGTTCCTCGGTCGTTAGCTGTACCAGCAGCAGATATAGTACATCCTGTACCTGTTTCATTAGTTAACGTAGTTGAAGTTTTGATAGTAGTAGCAGTACATCCATCATCGTGTACAGTTATATTTATATTGTTAGCTCCGTTATCCATACCACTTAACGTTATTACATCTCCCGGTAAGAAAATTGTATTAGGAGCTTCTGGTGGACCTGATAACGTTATTACTTGACTACCTGCACTTCCTGTAACAGTATATCCACCTACATGTGATATATTTGCTGTATTACTTCGTCCAGTAATATTCCAACTTCCACCGTTGATTCCTCCAGAAACGTGCGATTCCCAATCATCTGGTATATCCCACTCTATAGTTCCAGACCTGAATAAAGAAGTAGCTTGTCCTATATCTGTTATAACATGGTCATCTAATGTCGTATTATCTCTTATAGGCATGGGTTTCCATCCACTACTGTGTGAATAATAAGCTTGTATTCTACACTGAGGTGCAGAACCTCCATGTAGAGTTCTAGGTGTCATTTTATTGAACTGTCTAAGGAATATTTTTGTAAATTTCCTATCTCTTACACAGAGTAAGAAGTTTTTTGCTATTCCTGCCATTGTATCACCTGTTGCTGTATCAGATAATGTTAATTGTACATCATTTCCACCTCTATCGGAATTACCACCCATAATTAAATGACTTGTTAGATTATTTTCTTGGTTCAAATCTCTCCATATATTTGTGCCATTTTTATAGAATAATGAGCCTATACTCTTCAATTCAGGAGGTCTACCGGGTATATTATAACTATAATTTCCAAAATGTTCTATAAACGAACGGTCCATTGTATCTCCATCCTGTGTTAAAGTTACCACAGTGCTATCAGTTGAATCTATAGAGCCGTCTTCTACTTGTAACCTCAATAATCTAAATTCATCAAAAAATCTACCTACTCCTGTTAGTTGATTACTATCACTACCTTTGGCATAAAACTCTGTATCGTCGGTTTGATGTCCCATTTGCCAGTCATGTGTGTAGGATAATGTTTGTTTTGAATGGTCTGTTGATTCTACTTGTGTAGCTCCAGTACCACCAAACAAATCAGAAACTTGTATACTGGCAGTTGCCTCTGCTATCAAGTCAGTTACACCTGCACTATATGTACCATCTTTTTTACGTTTTCTTAATTTATCATCATATAAATAATATTTATATATATCTACGTTAGAATTACGTGGTATACTTTCTGAACCATCTGCTGATACATAGTATTTAGGTTCATTTGTTGAAACATAAGGGTTACCGTTAGAAACGTAACAGAATGAAGGGTAAATTTTATTTGCTGTATGAGCGTCAGCTGAATTGAATGCTTGTAATGAATCATTATCAGTGCCAGTTCTATCACTATCATCAAATAATCTTATCCAGATTCTTTCATCAGGGTAAAGACCTGTTATTTTCGCATTAATTTTACCACCAGTACCTGCATCACCGTATTGATTTTCTGTTAAATTAACTAATTTTACCGATAAAACTTCTTTTAAACCATAACCAGCACCGGCAGCTGGAAACATAGCGTTTACTAATGATGCTGCTGTTGTTCCTGTAGCCGTTGTAGCTGACACTGTCTCTTTAATTATTTCATCGTTACCATTTACGTAAGTTACTTCTAGACAGTTGTCTATAGTGTAAACACCACCACTTATTCCACTAGCGTGTCGTATACCTAAATCTATACCATCTATGTAACAAAACGCTCTTCTATCAGCTATGTCAATACCACTATCACTTGAAATACTATTATCTATACCACTAAATACTGCGTTTCTATCTGTTTTTAAAATGGCAGTAGGTGGGTAATTTGCTGGTACAAAATTTGGTATCCTTGAATATATAGCACTATCTAACGACACTATTGATTTATCTTGTGCTGGCGCTGAAGCACTTTGACCTATATGTGTCAAATCGAAAAAGTTTTCTAATTCTCTGTAAGATGACCGTGGTGCTTCACAATTAGTATAGAATTTAGATTTAAAACCATGTGCGTTAGTTAATCTAATTAAAGGAAAGAATTGTCCATGTTTTGTATATGTATGTTCAAAAATTGCTGTATTAGTAGGATAAGTAAACTTTTGTACAGAATAATTAGCATTTTGTGGAGTATTGTCTTCTCCGTCGTCCCAATCTATATAAAATTCAGTAGAAGGAGTTAGACTATCTACTCTGTAATAATATCTTTTATGTGTGAAATAATGTGAACTTTGAGTAATACCATTCTCATCAGAATAGGTGTCATTGTCTTGATTTATATTAGCTACATGTGACCTTTTCTTAGAAGCATTATCTATAGTAACAGCTAACGTATGGTCTGCATCAGGTACAGTAGTAGATACTGTTATAGTAGTTGCTGATACTGCTGCCACTGTGTGAGTGCCGTCGAGAGGGTCTGTTAATGAAGAAGGACCTATAGTAATAGAATCTCCTACGTCAAATATTTCATCTGGTGCTGGAGAAGGACTAGTCAAAGTAATCACCTTAGTTGATGCAACAGATACAATTCTTGATGCTGTTAACTGGCTTCCTACTATCCTATATGCTGTTGTCTGGTCTATTGCGTCTACCGCTGCTTGTTTTGTGGGGT
>CEQB01010315.1_pt1 | contig 31351 bp, 32 predicted proteins | sample 530581 | NCBI WGS metagenome assembly CEQB01 (sample SAMEA2620588, study PRJEB7988) | marine metagenome | biome: marine biome (ENVO:00000447); feature: deep chlorophyll maximum layer (ENVO:xxxxxxxx); material: "saline water (ENVO:00002010), including plankton (ENVO:xxxxxxxx)" | depth 75 m
CAATTAAAAGTAAGTATATGAGTAAATCCATAAATCGGATTATATCATATTAAGAAGGAATATCTATTTCATTCCCATCATTGTCAAAATATTTACCTTCGCTAGGTGCAGTAAAACTGCTTACAGTTTTGTCTACTACCTCTTCAGCATTTTCATCATATTTATATCCTAAAATAGTTTCAGGAACTTCTATATTTAAAGGTACATTTCCTTCAGGTACTCTACCCAAACTATCTGTCAAAACCATAGTTACTACATTACCTGAACTTAATTGAGCAGAACTTTTATTCATATCCACGACCACCATAAAACTCTAATACTGTAGATGTTGTTCTGTAATAATGTTGTTGACTATGTCGCCACCTTAAAAATAATGTTGTACTATCTTGTATATTAACTCCAGGTGCTTGTTCACTACCACCTGAACTCACAACATAAGCATAATTAGTATTTACAGCGTTAATTGATTTTGTTGTAGAACTTCCATTATGACTTGCACCACAAAGTTCTTGTTGAATAGATTTAACTGCACCTGCTTGATTTTCTAAACTATATCTAGGCATAAAACTCTACCACCTGTCCTGCTCCTGCAGTAAATAAAGATGAACCACTACCTCCTGAGTTTCTTGCTTGTCCAACAAGTTGAGTTGTGCTATTTAAATATACTTGCCTTGTAGAAGTAATTGGATTTGAATTACCACTATCATAAGCAGAAGTATGTCCAACAAAACTATGAGATAAATCTACTGCATTAATACCTAAAGTAAAATCTCCATTGGCATTTGAACTATCTTGATAAGAGAAAGTCTGTATAGACTTAATCTCACCACTACGCCAACTTTTCTTTCTAGCCATTAGCTTGTACTTTCTTCTATGCCGTAAACTGAAATAGATACATCTGAACTAGCATTTAATGAAATTTTATCTCCATCAGTCATAACGATTGCAGTTCTTTCAACTACACCATTAGAAACAATAGACATATTTTCAAGATTGTGTTTTGCACCTGTAGTTTCTCCTGAATTAATTAATCTAAGAACTACTGCTTCATTGTTACTAGCATCATTATTGATGATAGAAACATTCACAACTGCTAATGTATTAGAAGGAACTGTGTAGATGTCAGCTTCAGAGCCTGTACCTACTGCTTGTCCTAATATTCCACTTGCCATATTTTATCTCCTACTATCCATTAAGTGCAAAAAACGCTTTTGCACTATTTAACTCAAAACCTGTTGCGGTTGCATTTAATTGACCACCACTAGCTGACAATCCTGTTCCTGCAATAGCATCTGCTATCAAGGATATATCCATTCTTTTAATAGTCCCTGCATCTGATACTAATAATTCATCTGTTAATGCAAGACCTGAAGCTAACTCTGTAGCGTTTGCTATGTCTACTTTAAATGTTAAATCATATGGGTCTGCATCTGTACCATTGTCTGTATCTGTCCAGGTAATATCTACACCATCACCATCTACAAACTTAATTTCTCTAGCTGTATAAACACCTGATGAAACAGCAGGGTTAATTGTAACCTCTGTGCCTGCACCATCTTCTAATATAAAACCTTGTTGAATAGCATCATGTGCTTCTTCTATATGTTGTTTAACTACAGCTAATCTTACTTTTGTTCCTGATGCGTGTGTAGGGTCTGTTCCATGCTTACTGTCTATATCTCTTGTGACTGTAGCAGCAGCGTGGTTTGTTCCTGTTGACCATAATACAACTTCTCTGTTGCTGTCATTGTCAGGGTCTATAACTAAATATACAGGAGCATCTACTCCAGGGTCATCAGTTAAATTTATAGATGTACCACCACTAGCTAATTGTGCAGCTAATGTGGTTTCAAATGCGTTTACTAAATTGGTTTCTCTAGCTACCATATTTCTCCATTATACACTAATTTTTCTTATCCGTATCTCATAATAGCAAAACCTTTTACACCTGCAACGTCTCCTGAAGTTAATTGACTAAATGTTTGCTGTCTTGTTCCACGAACTGTAAGTATAGCATAATGAGTAACACTGCCTATATTAGGATTATCTTCTATAGGATATGTAATCTTTTCTACTACACCTCTAATTATTTCTGCAGGGTCATATAACTCTAAAGTAATTGAAGTACCTTCTTTTTGTTTTAAAGATTGATATATTATTTCTCCTAAATTCTTTACGTGCAAAGGTTTGCGATAAGGCCTTTCTACTCTGTCAGATATATTTACAGGTATTTGTACAACTACAAGCTCAGGACTTGCCAATGCTCTTACTTCAAACGATTTAAATTTAGGAGTGGCAGTGTTGTTGCTTGACTTTAAAACAATTTTAACAGCTACATACCTAGCTAACCTAGACAACTGAACAGGTTCTTCACCAATACCTGAATTTACATTTACTTCTAAAGTCCAAGTGCTGTCATTACTATTGTTAATAGCTTCGTATTTATTTGATATATGTAACTCTACACTTGAACCACTGTCTAATTCTTCTACAGATACATTGGCTTCTACAAATTGTTTATTTTCTGCTGTAAAAAAATCTGCAGGTGCAGCTATTAAAAAACCTTCAGATTCAAAGTTGCTAGTTTGTTGATATACACCATCACCACTAACTGTAAAGAAAAACTTTTCATCTACTAAATTAATATTTGTTACTATACCTCCTGCATTAGCTTTGTAATATCTAGCTATACCTGCTGTAGGCAAATAGTATCTCCATAAATGAGAAGAGCTACTTGATTCTTTTATACCTAAATAAACACTATCTCTTGTACTAAATAAAGTATGAGGTGCATTGTCTATATTATCTACGTCCCATTCCTTTACTAATTGTTGATTGCCTACTACATACAAATCATCTGCAACATTTAACTGAGCACGGTATAACCTTCCAATAACTTTGTTGCCAGTAATCTGTGTATCTTTAGTACCATAGAATACTATACCCTGCGATTCTATTATGCATGTAGGTTGCTCTCCTCCTTTAATTTCTGTTTGACCTTTTGCAGTAAATGTACCTGTAACATTTTTAAAAGAATATATTCTACCATCTGTGGCAGTACCAAGTATTACAGCACCTGCATCAGTAACGTCTGTAAATGTATCTCCAGTTGCCAATGTTATTATTGCAGAACCTACTGTAGTATCACCATCATATTGATGTATAGCATTACCTATGGTTACCATGAATTGACCTTTTACTGCAAATATTTTATCGTATATAGCTGCAGATACTTTCTGTGTAGATGAACCTGGTGTTGCATTAGCAGTAGGTAGTACTTCTATTTCTCCTGCAGAACCATTGTTAGCAGTTATGTATAGGTCTGTACCGCTAGCTGCAAGGCCTTTAATATGATAACCTGCTGTTAAATTTGTAGACTGTGTACTCCAGTTATCACCACCATCAGTTGATATATATAAAGTAGCATCATCAGATACAAATATGTTTGTACCAACCACAGCCATATGATTATCATTATCAGACGAACTTAATGATTGTTCTTTTTTAGTTGAGTTTAATAACTGTATATTATATCCTTTACCTAAGTCTTGGGTAAATACATCTACGCCTTCACTATCCCAAAATCTAGTTGTGTCAGCAGGAGTACCATTTGCTCTGTGTGCATTGTCTAAATTAGAACCACCACTAAAATCATTTCTTGAATATATACGACCTAAGTTAGATGTAAAATCTTCAGGATTTTGTTTAACATTAATACCTTGTTGATTAACATCAGATGATTCTATTGTCATTTGTCTACCAGGACCTATAGCAGCTCTATAAAGTTGATTATCTATACGAAAATCATACCCTTTTCTTTTTGGATTTGAGACTTCTGCTTGAGTAGTAAGTCTAGGCATTATTGCACGCTTACTGTAATATCATTTACTGAAATAGCTTCAGGATATTTAGACCTCAAATACTTTCTTGCTTGTTCTATAAGCAAATTTCTGTACTGTAATAATGAGTTTCTGATAGATGAAGATGAACCTACAGGGTAATTAGATATTGCCATTTGTTCAGTAATATATTCTGCGGTAGCTTTAGGTAAGTCTTTACCTGATATTAACTGTGCAGTTACCCCTGCCATAATTATACCTTCATATTCAGGCTCTAATCCTATACTTGCCAAGGTATCAGTCTCTGATGTTGGTTCTATAAATTTCTTTTTAAATGTTACAAATGTAGTATGACCTGCAGATATATTAGAAAATTGTAAAGCATTTACAACGTTAGGACCTGATGAATAAGTTATAGTTCTTGACACACCATCACTATCTACAAATGTAAATGGATTTGGTAACTCTACTAGTTGACATACTACAGGAGCAAACACTACGCCTGTACTATCTGAACCAGCAGAAAAGTCTGTGTATTGTGATATAGCTTTCATTACAGATACTATATAGTTATTTGTACCAGGATTATCATGTGTACCTATAAGTGTATAGCCAGTTGAAGCTGTAATTTCTTGTACATCTACAGCAAACAAAGAAGGAAACAATGTATTTATTTGGTCAAGAACAGCATCATAAACATTCTTCCTAGGAAATGGAGGTGATATTTTTATAGTATCTCCTGCAGCATGTCCTGTAGGTTCAGTTCCTCTTACACCTCTCACAACTGTAACTGTATTATTTACTGTACTTAACTCTTTACATAGAAGTAACTCTTGTCCTATTTCTATAATAGAGCCTGCCTCCATTACATCTTCTTCTTCTTGTGTAAGTAATGAACCGTCAAAAGATACAGTAGTCTCACTAGCATTAATACCTGTTGATAATAAAGTATATGGTTGTAAATCGTCCATAGGTTCTAGATATTCTCTGTAAACTCTATCAACTAAATTTCCAATAGTAGCCATTATGCTGCACCTTCTTCCTGTAATGATTTAGCAAAGATAGCTTGACCAAATGCACCTGTACCAAACCAACCATCATTAGCTGTATCGTTAGGATTAACAATAGGAAACGAAGGTTCCAAAGGTTGGTCAGGTATACTTTCTATATTAAGATTTCTACCCTCTTTTAGTATTAAGAGTATACCCATTTGTATCTCCTAACTATGTCTAAAGTGTAATATTATTTCTCTGTCTGCTGCTTCCGAACCGTTAGATGAGACTCTTAAGTAGCCACCACTTGCAAAAGCCCAACCTGAAGGGTCAACCCTTACAACATCTCCTGCTGAAACTGTGTAACTTACCTCTGTTCCATCTGTTTCTTTAACGTCAATCCAAGTACTATTGTCTAATGCAAAGTCAAATGTGATTGCAGTGCCTGTCATGGCTGCAGGAAATTGTACACCACATAATAACATGCCATCAGTTTTTACACCTAAGCTATCATTATTGTCTGCGGAAACATCTATTAAAGCTAATTTTGATTGTATCATATATTCCTTACTATAGCACAAGAAAAGGGTGGAGGTGGAGTTCCACCCTAATCTTGTTTATTAAATTAAGCTACTGCTTGAATCTTTGCATGATATGAAGGAGGTCCGAACTCGAATCCCATCTCCATATAAATTGCTTTTCCAATTCTAGCGTTTGCATCTTGGTCGATATCTCTTACGAAGACAGTACCAAATCCTGGGATATTGGTAAATACTGGCTTAATGTAAGCGAAGTCTAAGATGAATGCAGTACCTGTTGGTATGATATTAGGGTCAAGAACCATCATTCCGATTGAACCGAATGGGGTTATGATTGTGTCAATATCAATACCAGCAACATTTCTATCTCTAGGTAGGATAGCTCCTGCAATATCAACTGTTCCTTTAACAAGTTCATTGTTAAGGTCAAGTAACTGTTTTGGACTAACACACAATACTGGTTGTGTCATAGGTGCATGATTATCATACATTCTCTTCAAAGTTTCAGCGATAGTTTTAAAGCTGATAACTTGTGCAGAACCTGTTCCATCACCATCTGTATCGTTGTAGTAACAGTTACCACCAAGAGGGTTAACGGCTGCAGCGTTGTTAGCATTTTTGTTTAGGGAAACCCAAACGTCAATACCATACATTTCTCTAGTTCCATCACCTGGGGTGGTATTAGCACCGTCAGAGAAAGAACCGTTGAATGCAAACCATTCTACTTCTCTTGCTACTTTTTCCATAGCTTTTTCCATTTGGAAAGCAAACTCATCAACAACAGGGGAACCATCAAAGAAACCTAATGCAGCTCCAGCAGTAGTTGTTCCATCACCATCTGATTGATTTACAATGTTAGCACTCAATGTCAATGGGTTTTGGTTGTTTGTACCTGCTAATGCTGAATAAGTCATTTGAACACCTTTATGGAAAATCTGAGTTACATATGTATATGCAGCTCTATCTTGTCCTAGGTATTCTGTTGGTGAAGCACCTTCTTTTGCCTTGTCAGGTTCAGTAGAAACAACAACGTTGTCTTCTACTTGAACTTGCCAGTAAGATGATTGAATAACTTTACCTGCATTCAATCCTCCAACTGCTGACAAGAAAGGTGTTCTTTGACCACCAACTTTAAATAGTTCACCTGAGAAATTGTTAATGACCTGACTATAAATTGTGTCGTTTGTTAACGACCCACTTTGAATCTGTGGCATTTTATTCTCCTATAAATTATTACTTATCTTTTTGTTTATCTGAATCCATCATATACAATTTTGCTCTGATAGAATCGTGAACATTACCTGCTTGAATTACTTCTGCAAAAGCGTCCATAGCATCTGTAGGTTGTTTAGAACCTGACATAGACATTACTTCATTAACAGATTTTTGTGCTTCGACAATAGGCTGTTCTTGTTGTGGCACGTCAGGTTGTTCACCAAACTCTTGTGCTACAAATTCACGTAATGCTACTGCTTCTAAAGGACCTTTATACAGTTTAGATACAGCTTTACCAAAAGGAGTGCTGACGTCTACGCCTGCCTCTTTAAAAACTTTATCTTGAACCAAAGGTTTATAGGCAGCATTTTCAGATTTTAAATCTTTTAACTGCTGTCTAAGTTCTTTTATAACAGAGCTATCCTCTTCTGATAAATCTGCTAAGTCCTCTATATTATTTTCTAATTCACTCATTATTGTTCTCCTCACACATTTACAGTACTCAAATTAAGTGTGGATAATTTGGCTGGCGACAGACTAAAATTACTATTACACATACCTGTCTGCTACATAGGAATAATAGGATTTGTTTTTACTCTACGAATTTTAAGATTCGGTGTACACGTAGGGTATACACTAGTTAATGTCTGTTATAAACACCCGACTTGGTTCGTTATTAATTATAGAGAAGTATTATACCTCTGTCAAGCCACTAACTGCTCCACCTTGAACTTTTCTTGCACCTACATTTAAGGAACTTTGTGAAGCAGATTGCTGTAATATTCTAGCTATTTCTTGTTGAGTTTCACCATCATTCAAAGCCTCAGCTCTTACGACTTCTTCTGTTGTTAAGTCTTGTCTTCCTTGACTTGCCGCTAATGCTGATAAAGTTTTTTCTGATTCTACTGCTTTTGTAAATAAAGAATCTGCTTGTTCCTCTGTAAACCCTGCACTTGCCAACTCTGATACAGTACCGAAAGATATAGCAGCACCTGCTGATGCAGCCTCAGCACCTATTTCAGCCATGGTTATTTTACGAGCAAAGATTTCTTCACTCATGCCAGGGTCAATAGACGCTGCAAGCAAACCTTCTTTACTCATTTCTATACCATAGTTATCAGAATAAAACTTAAGTACTTCATCTGAATCAGGGTTTTCATCTATAGCTCTTCTTACCAGTCCTACTCTTTGAGATAACTCTGCTACTGATATAGCACCTGATATTAAACCACCAAATTTATTTTCAAATAACTTAGGATTTAAACCATTTTCTATAATTACGTTTTTATATCCTGATTCTATAGCTTTGTATTCTGACTCATTATGTCTTACAGAACCATCAGCTCTTTTATTGCCAGGAAATAAGTTATCGTAATCTTCGCTATCTCTTACTGCAGCCAAAGCAAAATTTGGGTCACCTGTTTCTGACCAAGTATCTTGATAAACTTGCAATAAATTACCTGACTGAGATAACCATGGAACTAATTGCTCTACTTGTTTTATAGTAGGAATAAATTCAGGTGCTTCAAATGCAGGAGGTTGTGAATAATTATTTTCAAATAAACTATTGAAGTAACTTTCAAAATTACTAAAGTCAAAATCAGGTATGTTAATTGCAATCTCTGAACCATCATCACCTGTGGCTGTGGCTGTAGGTGGAGGTGGAGTTGCAGCTGCTGTAGTAGTAGTAGTTTTATCAGTTCTTCCTACAAAATCTTTTATAAATTCACTTTCTTTTTCTAAGCCGCTACGAGTATCTCTTTTAGCTGCTGCATCTTTTGCTTGTTTAGCTTCTTCTGCTGCAGCAATACTTTTTAATTTAGCATCTGATTGAAGTTCTTGATTAGCTTTAGTATTAGATTTACTTTTCTTTTTTCTATTTATTACTTCGTCTACTGATTGTCCGTCATCTAAAGTTACCATTATACGTCCACATTCCCATATGTTGTACCAAAAGACCTAGCAGCAGAGTTAGCTAATATTCTAGCTGTCTGATTGTTATTAGTTTGTAGTCCATACTTTCTAGCTACTGTTGCAATATCATTGCTGTTGTCTTTACTAAACATATCTATTATCAACCCTGCATCTTTAACTTCATCTATAGAACCTAAAACAGGACTAGCTATTCTATCTACTAGAGCAAAAGAAGCACTATAGTTGCTACCTTTTCTATTTGGAAACTGTGAGTCCCATTGTTCTTGTAGTTCATTGTTAAGTATTTCTTGACCATTAGGTTGAGACAAAACTTGACCTAATTTATCTATTTGTTCATCATCAAGTTGAGATAAACCATAAGGACCTAAGTATTTATTTACTGTAGTTTTAGCTGCAGTTCTAAATGTTGAGGTAGTATCTAGCCCTCTACCTTCTACTAACTCTTTCAACTCAGGGTCAAATTGTGTAGCAAAATCAGGAGTTGCTAAATATTTTATGTTTTCATTTAAAAAATCTAAACTGTATTGTCCTGTCAAATATTTTGTATATAAAAAATTTTGTACGTCATCAGGTATATCTGTTATGCCAGCAGTTCGCAACAAAGTAGATAATGTTATTGTTGTACTTTGTATTAAGTTTTGGTAAGCAACAGAATCTTCACCTAAACTAATTGCTTCTAGATAGTCTTTTTCTCTATCAGACATGTTTGCATATATAGCTGATGATGCAAGGTACTCCTCTTCTGATATAGGTTTATTTGGTTCAAACAACTGTTGAATAAATAAACTAAGTAAAACATACTCCCCTTCGTTTTCCCCCTCTGTTTCTTTTTGTAATAAATAAGGTCTTACTTTAGCTACTTTTTTAATTCTATCTACATAAGTATCTAAAGGACTTACACCGACTTCTATTTCTAAATGGTCACCTGAATCAAATGATTGATTTAGTAATGCTTGTGTTGCGTTATTAGTTGTATCAACTGTATATTGATATGCACTTGGTGCAGTATAAGATATGTATGCTACTTCTCCGCCTGTTAGTTCTGTGGGTATCTGATAAAAGAAATAAAATACACTTCCGATTCTACCTACCTTGTCAGGTTTAGGTACATTACCTTCGCTAAAATCATTCGGCTTGGACATTAGTACCCGTCTTAGCTCTTATAACGTCAAGCATATGTTTTGCCATAACTCCTCTTAATTCGTTATCTTGCGAAAGAACAGCTTCTCCCACAGTAGCTTGTTCTTCTGACGGTGTACTTTCAGGTGTATCTACATTCTGACTAAAATATAATTCCAATTCTGCAGGAACTCTTTTAGACCTAATTCCTCTAGGTGCCTTCTCAGGTATACTATTATACCACGCATCTTCAATGGCGTCTTCGTCTCCTGATACTATTGCACTTACCAAACCACTATTTTTTACAGCTTGTGGTCTGTTATAAAATGCAATAACTAATGCATCATATTCGTTTTGAGACAAATTAACTTTGTCAAATAACTTGTTAACTTGTCCTTCAAAATATTCTAAATCTGATTTTAATAATTCTTCCGCTTCTTCTTCTGTAATAGTTGTATCTTCATTTACTTCAAAGTTGCCTGGTCCATTACTGTTGTGACCATATCCTATTGAAAAACCTGCTCCGTCTTTATATGCAGTTAATGCTGGACCTTGTCCATTTGTTTCTAAGTCTATAAGTATTTCTATTCCTGCTTCTGATATTTCCATATGTTTATCCTGAGAGTGTCCTAAGAGCGGTGTTGAAACCAATAGCAGATTGAGTAATAGCACTCCTACGTTCGTTATCATCTATCTCCTGAGCAAAGTAAGTATCTTTCAATTTACGTGCAAAGTCTAGTTTAGCAAATGTAGCAGCTTGTTGTCCTAACTCTTCTGTAGAAGGTATCAAACTTTCTGTTTCAGATGATGCAGGTACACCTACAAATCTAGTATCTTCAACATCTTTACCAGCTTGTACATTTTTAATTCTTTGTAGCTCAGCTCTCCTTCCAGTACTCATCTTTTCTAAAGCTGTTTCTACAACTTGTTGATACTTTTCATTATAGATATCTTGATATACTTTAGCTAGTCTTCCTGCAGTAATCATATCAACATCACGTTGCAAAACTCCTCCAGCTATGGTATCAGCTCTTTCTGTAGCTGCAGCTAATGTAAGTTCATTTGTAGCATACAACCTAGTTTTTTCTTCTTTATCTAGTTGCGTGACATCTTTATTTAATTCAAACTTTAATTTATTTAGTACAAGATTTGTAAGTTCAGGACTTATTAAACCACTTAATATTTCTTGTTGTTGTGGTAAATCTAGTAGTGGAGCACCGTTTTTTCTGTTGTTATGTGCTGCCATAGCTTTACCTAACGCTACTTGAGTAGCAGGGTCAGAAGGGTCAAACAATGTATATGCAGAAAAAGGACTCAAGTATCCTGCTCTAATTAACAATGATTGCATATCAGCTACTTCATTTTCACTCATAGATGCAAGTAGTCCTTCAGCCATACCCATCTTATATACAGGAGGTGCGTTTGTAGATGTGCCTTGATAATCAAAATTAAATACTGCAGATTGATTATCATATCCATAATACTGAGCTAATGCTGCAGCACCTGGAATATTCATACTTGCATTTACTATCTCTAATAAATCAGCTTTCGTAGAATCAGTTAAATCTTCAAAGTTTTCAATACCTAATAATTTTTTTAATTCTTCTGAACCAGGAGCATTATCAAATATTCGTGCTACTTCTTGTGTTTCATTAGTAACTATATAACTGATAAATTTATCTTTCTCTGTGGGTGCTGCTATTTCTATAGCTTCAATTAATTCAGGGTTCATGTTGTATCCAATTAATTGACCTAATTTATCAAATGCATCTTCGTCTGTTAATTGATTAAAGTATTCTTGAAATGCTTCTACATTGCCTTGATTTATAATTACAGATTTAATTATTTCCCATTGTTCTTCAGGAGTGTGTTTAATCTTAACTGGTGCATATAAACCAAATCCTCCACCAAAAGTACCTGATACATATTCAGGTCCTATTAATTCTAAATAAGAATCATAGTCTTGTATTTTAGATTCATTCTCTTCTAAAAATTCTTCTATATCAAATCTATCTTCTGCCATTAATATCCTAGTATCCTAAATCCGTCAGGTACACTTCTTTCGTCTTCCTCTAATTCTCTTGATAATATACTACTATATAAATATCTAAACTCAGGGTATTGAATAATAAGTTGATTAGCAAATAATCTCATAGCATTTCTAACTGCTAATGCTTGTGAACCTTCTATACTTATAAGTTGGTTACCTGTCTGTAGTTTATGAAACTCCATTAAAGAATCTCTATACCTTAAATAACTTTCTAATGCTTTACCTGCTTGTGAGTCTCCTAGACCAGGTATATTTTTCCATCTTCTTAATTCTCTTAGCTTAGTATCTAAATCTGTTGGACCTGCTGCAGTAAGTTGTGAACCAAATCCAGGGAATAAATCTTGTAACATAAAGTTAACACTTGCCATATAGTGATTCTTTTGCATAGGTGTCCATAAAGCAAAGTTAGGATTATTGTCTAATTCACTACTGATATGTGTTTCTGCAATTCTACCTATAGCTTGATTGTTAAGATGTATCCATTGTTCAGGAGTTAAACCAACTCTCTTGCCTTTTGATATACTTTCACGCCATGCTCTAATACTAAATTCGTCATATGGTTCATATGGTCTAGCAAAAGCAGCAGTGTTCGGTGCTTCAGCAAATGCTTGTTTATTTTCTCTAGCCCACTTTAAACCTGTTTCTCCCATAGGATATGGCTCTATTTCTCTTGTCTTTCTAATTAACAATGGTATTGGGTTATCACCAAACAAAGTCATATAAGCCTGAGTAGCTATCATTTGTGGGTCTTGACCAGCTAGTTCAGCATTGTTTCTTATAGACTCTTCAGCCATACTGTATAATCTATAATATCCTTGAACTAATGAATTAAACGATACCATACGTCCATCAGGGTCTATCTCTTCTGTACCACTTGGGTCTAAGAATGCTTGACCACCAGGACTAACTAATGCTTCATATCTAGGTTCTGCACCTGTAAACCAAATAAATTGTACTGCAGCTCTTACACCTGTAAGTACCCTTGCTGCATTAGTTGCACTTTTTATTTCTGCATTCTGTGCTTCTATGGTAGAAAAGTCTGCAGTTCCAGCATATGCTCTAACCTTTAATATATCTTTTACAGTAGAAGCTAATGCTCCAGCAGGGTCACTACCAGGGTCAAATCCATCTACATCTCTTCTACCTGCAGGGTTTCTACCAAATGCAGTAAACAGTTTTCTCATGTAAGAAGGAATAGATGCTTGTGCAAATGCTTTAGGTATATCTAATATCCCTGCTAAACCTGAACGTACTTCAGGCCTACCATATGGAAACAACAAGTCTCCAAGTTTACTAAACTCTGTTGCACCTGATATAGCTGCTGCTGGTATCTGTACTACTGGACCTACACCAGGAAGGATTGTAGTTGTTAACATATTTAAATTACGAACATAACCTTTTAGATTAAGCCTTACTCCTGTATTATCTACGCTATCTCCTACAACCATTCCTGTAAGCAAACCACCAGGGTCAGTAAAGTTATACATTTCTTCACCTGTCATTGGGTCTTTAGCAAAGAAACCTTCATTATGACTAGGGTCAGAACCAAATATGGAATCCCTTCTAGCACCTTGTATAGCTATAGTTGCCTTACGTAATTTCTGTGGATTGTTCTTAAGTAATCTAAACTGTGTAGTTAAAATTTCTTTATATGCTTCACCGAAAGGAAATACTAATCTTAAAGCATCAGTAATTTGTCCACGTTTATCTAAATCGTATAGCAATCTTTTTGTTTCTTCTAATGCATATGCTTTAGCTACAGTATCTATTTCATCAAAGGTTGTATATACCTTGTCTGTATATAAATCAAACTCTACTTTGTGTACATCTTTAGGGTCGTATTTATTAAAGAATGCTTTCTTAAGTCCATAAGTAACAGTCCAACCTTCATCTTTAGACCACTTAGTTAACTCTTGCACACTACCTTTAACATCTTTCCAGCTTTTTACTGCTGTAACTTTAACTAAAATACGATTGTTATTCTTGTCTGAAAAAGATATTATGTCTCCCTTTGCAGGTAATGTCTTCCACTTTCTAGTTGTAGACCTTCTTCTACCACTTCTAACTAAATCCATAGTTGTAGTTGCTTCATTGTATATATTGTCAGCAGGCGGCATATTAAAATTCATTGTGTATTGTTTATCTTTAGGAATATCTTTTATATCAAATACTTCATCTATCTTTGGTGCAGCCATATCTTTCAAAAATTCTTGTCTAAAGTTTCTATCAAACCATAAATCTTTTCTTTTATCGTTAAGCTGTCTAACTAATCCAACATCTACACCTTCATTCTTTGTAATACCCCAAGCTAATTCAAAGTCAGCTACTATTCTTTTCTTTGTAGCTTCATCTGCAAATGGTGCAAGTTGTCTTATCTTGTCCATATAAAACTGCATAAATGCAGGAGAACGTGAAAACATATTAGTTGGACCTGACATAAACAAATCAAACATATATTCTGTAGCTTGGTCTAATGCAGTACCTAATCCTTCTTTTGTAGTAGGAGTTGTCCTAGCACCTTTAACTCTTGTAGGTCCAAGATGTTTTTTAGTTTCTAACCATTTAATATAGGCTCTTCTGTCTGTATGTGTCATGTTAGGACTAACATACTTTTCAACCATACCTCCTTTGTAATTAATTCTAAATGGGTCAACACCAGCCATAACTCTTAACATTTCTTGGTCTCCTGTTTGTGTTATGTTGTAATCAAAGTAATAACCATCTTCATACATTTCTTCTAAAGAGTTATAACTTTTATTACCCATAGGATTTTTAGGTATAGATTTTTCAGGAACAAAGTCGTGATACAATCCAATCCTTGCTTCTTGTAATTCTTTGAGAGTTTTATATACTTTCTTTTCACCATCAATATTTACTGTTACAGGTGCATCAGGATTAGCATTTGTACCTTTTACTTCTACTGAAAGATTAGGGTCCTTTCTACTTTTAAGTAATGTTTTACCTTCTTCTATTTGATAACTAAAATTAACATCATTTGTATTTTTTAAAATAATATCGTAGTCACCACCTGCTAATAAATGTATATCAGCAAGATAACCTTTCATAGCTGATTCTATTAACAAGTCACTATCGTATATTGCTTGTTTAACTTTTCTAGCTTGGTCAAAAGAATCAGATGCTAACTCTTTAAAGTACTCTCTGTTTTCTCCTGTATACTTACTTACTAAACCTTCAAAACTATCTGCATGTCTAGATTTTCTAGAACCTTCAAGTATTTGTTCTAAGGCAGCTGCTACTTTATTTTCAAATGGTCTAAGTAATTCTGAGTCTGTATACTGTAGCCTTGCACTTTGACCGCTAGGTAGAAATGCACCATCAGCATCAACAACCTTTTGTAATCTTTCTATTTCACTATACTTACGAGCTTTCTGTCTAAAAATAATTAAAGAATTTTGTAATGCTTCTTCAACTATTTTTAATTCACCTTTATCTAATTTACTAATAACATTACCTGCACTGTCTTTCTTTACCCATGTCTTTTTTATTTCACTCATAATTTCATCAGGTAAATATAATTTTGTGTCTTCTAATTTTCCACTAGGTATAGTTTTAGCTTTTACTTGAGCTACATCACCATCACCTTTTGCAAGTATTTCTTTTTGTTTACCAAACGGAACATTAATTTTTAAATGATTAAATTTTAATTTACTATCTTTACCTTGGATAGCTCTAATTCTATTTTGTAAATCAATCTCAACTTGTTTGTAATCTTTTTCTAATTTAGATAAATCTTTTTTTAACGCAGGCAACTTACTTTTAGCATCTTCTACAGCTTTTGTATTGTCAACTGCTAAGGTAAGTTCATCTTGTACATATTTTCTTTTACCTACTTCAGGAACTTTTTCTTTTAATACAGGTGTTATTCTAGTTTCTGCAGGACCAGCTATATTTACAATAGGCGAATCATATTTAGACAAAAGTAAATCAATTCTTTGCATTGTGTCTGCGTCTACTACTCCACCATCAGCTATAAATTTATCTATGTTTATAACAATTACATCTTTGTTTTTTGAATAATCAGTTCTTGCATCAGAAACATTTTTTGAAAACACTTTATGTTTTGCTTTATCAGGAAACAATATGTCATCATCTTGATATATATATCCTGTTTTATCTTTACCTTTACCCCACCTTCTGTTGACTGCATACTCAAATGTAGATTTAGTTCCTGTAGCTTCTACACCTGCTTTAGTTAGAATTATTGTTACATGTGCTTGGTCAACATTTTTTATAGCACGACTTCTATATTCAAAACCTGCTATTTTACCAGCATCTTTTTTTAAATCTAATACAAACTCTTCACCATCTACTTCATCAGTCCATTGTTTTTTCTTTCTATTCCATTTTGCTTTACTGTATGGACCTTTTGGAATAATGCCTTTATTTGCAAGTGTTTGAGAATCTAATGGATTAGTATCAGGTACTAAACCATATCTACTTTGTAAAGAATAGTTAGGACCATCTTCAGTCATATACCTTCTAGGTAGCCTACCACCTGTAGGTATTCCTTTTTCTGCAGCTATTTTAAGTCCAGCTATGTCTGCACCTGTCTGACCACCTGATATTACTTGTGCAACTTTTTGTTCTACTAAATCAGTAGCAAAGTTAAATGATTTTTTTTCTGTTGGAGTAAGTGTAAGTATTGTGTTTTGTCTTAATAAAGAATCTATTTGACCATTTATTATTTTATTACCTCTAATTAAATCTTCTAATATTTCTTCACCTAATTCGGCAGGGTCAAGTAATTTAATATTTTTTTTGACTAAATCTTCTAATCTTGCACCATATACTTTTAATGCTTGAGCTGTTATTCCTGAACCATTTTTAGCAAATAATTCTAAATCTTCTGCTTTACTTACAAGACCTAAGTCAATAACTTTTTGACCTAATTTAGTTGGTTTTATTTTTGTACGTGCAATACCATTAACTTTTGTTGCACGAACTGTAAAAAATCTTTTAGGTTGTCTTACTTGTTTGCCTGCTATATTTTTACCAAAACCATAATATAATATTTCTCTTAAATAGCTTTCTGCATTTGATGCACCTAAATGATTTAATTGCTCTATTCTTTTTGCAGCTACATCATCTCCTACAGCATCTGCAAATTTTTTCATATCTACAAGACCATCTTTTACTATAATATATTCAAATGTATTTAAATCTATTATTCCTTCTTTTGTTTTAAATACATTGTCTGTTATTTTTAATACATTTTTATCTCCCCTTTTTATTCTTGTAATAGGGTCATTAACTGCAGCATATCCAATTAAACTATCTACGTCTTGTTTAATTGCTTCAATATCTGATTTATTTAATTTTTGTTTACCTGCTCTAATACCACCTAGTAATTTATTAACTTCAGATTTTGTATAACCATCTCCTTCTAATACTTCTTGTGCTCTTTGTAAAGTTAAAGCAAACTCTTCGTCAGGCGAAACTTTTTGTTTTAATACATCTACCCTATCTACTCTGTAATAACTAACTTGACCTTTTTTATTAGGTATACCTACAATGTCACCTACAGCACCTGTACCAAGAAGTTTAGTAGTACCCTCGTCTGCAAGTTTATCTAGTACAAACTCATAGTTTGCAGGTATAGATTTAAGCGGTATTTCTTTTACAGTAGGGGAGTTAGTTACTGCATAATCATCTAATACTCTTCTTACTTCATCTAAAACTAAATTTTTACTAAAGCCATCAAACATTTTTGCATTAGCTTTTACTTTCATTAATTTAGCTATTATCGCTGCAGGTCTAAAAGTTAAGTTCATATTTTTTTGAAAGCCTTGAGTTAAATACTCAAGTTCTCTTCTTAGTATTTTTTCTACAGTCTTATCTAAGTTTGCGTATTTTTCTACATCACTTACTACAAGGCCGTCTCTTAAGTCTGCTAAGAAGTCTCCTACAGTTTTATCTAGTACTACTTCTTGATTGTCACCTATGATTGCATTAATTTGTTTTTTATTAAACGGAAGTGATTCTCTTTGAAATATTACTTTTGCATCACCTAAATCTAATTTTTTACCAGTTATATCTATAGCAGCAGGAAACAAATCTTGTGCTAGTGCATCATTAATATATAACAAATGATTGTTTGCTAAATAACTACCATACTTTTTACTAGATTTATCTACTGTTTCAAACACCCTATCTCTACCAAAATGATTAACACCCATAAAACCACCATGACCTTTTGACATAGCAGCTTTATATTTCATAGCATTTTGCATATTGCCACCTAAAGTTTTCATAGGAGCATTGTCTCCGAACCAATAAGAAAAATATGATATAGGAGATGTAAATACATTATCTAAGTCAGAAGCCCACATACGCATTTGTTCTTCGCCTACAACTCTAAGTGTCCAAGCAAATCTTAACAAAGCTAAAGGCTTCCATGCTTTAGTCATGTATTTGTTTAATACTTTTAATAATGTTGCTTGTTCTATACCTTCATCAGTAATTTTATACTTAAGCATATTACGTGTTTCTCTACCTAGTTTTCTTAAAAAACCTGTAGCAACTTCTTCTGTTAATTGTCCTGGTCTTTTTTCTGCCATTATTAAAGCTCTAGGAAATTCTGTTTTAGCTCCTAGAGTTGCCATAAAAGCAAATGAGTTACGTACATTTCCTAAATACCTAGATAATTCTCTTGGGTCAGGCATTGTGATTGCGTATGATAAATACTCTGTAAGTTTAGAAGCAGTAGGTAATGCTTTAAGTGTTTCTTCTTGTACATTTTTTATTATTGCATCTGTACCTTTACCAGTAGCAGTGCCAGGAAAAAATTCAGGTTTACCTAATCTATCTACAAGATACGCTCTTTTACCTTCGTTAGTATTAGCAATCAAATCTCTTGTTGTTTTTAAAGCTATAGGTGGTAGTCCTTGTGATTCTGCCCAATCGTCAAACCAACCAAATATTGTATGACGAACTGCATTACCATCTTTATCTTTATAAAGTATTCCTGACATTTGATTATCACCTGTAATCATGTCTTGTATTTGACTTCTAACAGATACTAAAGAAGGGTCACGTTTTAGATTTATATTTCTTAAACTTGGTGACGCTTCTTTAATCATATCTATATCAACATCTGTAAGTATTCCTGCTCTATAATCTGCTGCCATTTGTGCTCTAAAATTATATTGGTCAATCCAATCAACCATTTTTTTATTTAAACTATTTCTCATTGCCATAGGAGCATTCATAAAATCTAACCAATCATCTAACAACATACCTACTTCAGGTAAATCAGATGCGTTTAATGTAGTTTGAGGTAAATCTTTTATAGCCCTGCCTACAGGACTAGACAAAACACTTTTAGAAAATCTCATAGAATAATCTTTTAAACCACCTGTAGGTAATGTATCTGTAAACAAATTAAATCTTTGTTTATATAAATCGACTACTCTTCTTTGTTTAAAATGTTCAGGAGACATCTTTAATATTTTTTCTCCGTCTTTGTAATCTACGTGAAACTTGCTTGATTTTTCAAATCGTTTATCTATGTTCTTTAATCCATAGTCATCAATAGCTTGAATCCATTCGTCAGGTGTTTCTGCATCTATAAGTCTTCTTAATGTTTTAGGGTCCTTGACTTGGTCTCTTAACAACTGTCTTTGAACTCTTATGTCTTTAGCTTTAGCACCTATAGCAGCTATTTCTCTTACAGCAGGACTACTAAGATATTCTTTTGAATTAGGTACATGTACCATCTTTCTAGCTAATCTACCTGTAATAAATCTATTCTTAACTACATTAGGGTTAAGTGATTTTTTTAATCTACCTGCTTTAGCAAAGTATCCACCAGCCAAGTTAGCTGGGTCAAGACCTAAAGTAAAAATACCATCTACTAATCCTGATATCATGTTGTATCCTTTTTCAGAAGGAGATACAAAGTTATGTGCAAATAACAATCCAGGAGATATAGGTCTTATATTTCCATCATCAAATTTATAACTATTAGCATTTACCCTTTTTCTTTCTTCTATAGTTATAGGGTCACCTAATTGTTCTTGTATTAACTTACGTGCACTTTCTAAAATTTCAGGGTCTTGTGTTTGTTTTGATATTTCTTCGTAAACTGTTGTATCTTCTGCCATTGTAGAATTACCAAAGAAACCTGTGCCTAAGTTTACTTTTTCTCCTGCTGCTAATTTTTTAACTGCAAGTTCTCCTACAGTAGGACCTAACTCTTGTAATTTCTGTTCTCTTTTAGTAAAAAATTCAGAGTAAGACATATCAGTCATGCCTAAACCTTTTGCTAAAGTAAAACCTAAACCAGGAATAATATCAAATAAAGCTACAGTAGGATTTATATTTTCTCCTGTATAAACACCACCTGCAGCTTGTATAGGTCTTTTTAATATTCTTTCTGCTGCAGCATCAAATCCTACAAACAAACCTCTGATACTACCTTTTGTTAAAGCTCCTAATCTACTTGCATTTTCTTTACTATGTTTAGTCCATGCACGAACTAAATCTCCTACAAATGGTTCCTGGTCATCTAAATTTATTGCAGGATTAGTTAAAGAAGCTATGCCTAAACCAGCTAGTATATCTTTTGGCAACCAATTATATTTATCTACAAAACTAGATAATTTTTCTACAGGTGCAGGGTCTTCTTCTAATTGTTTACCTAAAGCAGCTATACGTTTAGATTGTAGTTCTGCCTCTTCTATCTGAGCGTTTTCTAATTTTTGGTTTAGATTATTAAATACAAATGGCATATCATTCGTCTAATGAGTTGTACAACTGCAATATACTTTCACTAGGGTAAGCATTGTATGCAGCCCTTAATGCTTCTTTACCACTCATCTTTAGAATACCCATTTGGTCTGCTCCAGTTATAGTAGCTTCACTTGGCCTTTCTGTAACAGTATTAAATGCGTCTATTTGATTTAACGCAGGAGGTAAATATTGAGGTTCTTGTTGTTCTGATTGTTGTATAGGACCGCCTTGTTCAATCTGAGATTGCAAATTTTTTTCTGCACCATATGTGCCACCAGCCATTACATCTTCAGCCATTAATAGTCCTTCATCTTGATTATGAGTTCTATAGTCCCTATATTCGGAATATAGCCTATAGGTATTATAGTCATATCAGGAACAGATTGTATATTAATATCATAAAATTTTGGTTGATTTTCAGGACTTAACTCTGACCAATCATTAGCAGCAATTAAGTCTATAAACAGTTGATTAAATTCTTCGTCCATTACCCTCCAATCATACCTAGAGCTTGTTGTAAGCTAGGTGGCTGTTGTGGTAATGCTGGTCCTTGTCCTTGTCCTGCTTGAGTTTGTACAAACGCTTCTTCTTCAGGAGACATTTGTGGTTCTTGCGGAGTAAAATATAATTTAAGTACATCACCCATTTGTGCAGGTTTGTTAAATATATCTACTATAGCAAGTAAAGCACCTTGGTCTCCTTGTTGACTTCTTTGCAACAATGACTCAAACAATACTCTTTCTGCTTTTTCTTTTGTAATTCTATCGTTTATAGCAGTTATATTTTCTAAACCGTCCATTTCTTCTTGTAATGTTTGTCTATCTATAATTCCTGCTTGTAACAACTGTAAACCTGTAACTATTTTTTGTGGCTCATCAAAACTAGCCATAGCACCATAAACACGTCTAGTTCTATGATTACCTTGTATATCTTTACTAGGCCTATAGTTCTCAGAAAATGCTGCACCCCTGTAATAACCTGCAATAGGTTTAGGATTGTCAGCAAATAATACTTCGTCTAGTTCTAGTCTTCTTTGGTCAACTAACTGTAAAGACTTCTGTAATACTTCTTGATACTCTCGTACCATCATGTTTACACCGCTTTGTAATTCTTCAAGGCCTCTACCTGTTACAAAACTATTAGGAGATATAGAATCATCTTGTACAGGATAGCCTGAGACTACACGGAGTTGACGTTCTATTCTTCCTATCATTTCAAATAACTGATAAGGTAAATTACTTACAGGTTTAGATACTTGTGAACCAGGAGATAGATAGTTTATTGCAAATCTACCTTTTCTATATTGTCCTGATTCTAATTCACCAACAACATTTGTTTCTGTAAATACAGCATCTTCCATAGCAATAATTGACATAACATTCATCTTTGCCATAGAAGACATAAGTCCTATAACTTGGTCGAATTGGCCTTGTATTTTGTCGAAAGAATATTTCTTTGCAACTACAAACTGTGGTCCTGATATGAGAGGATTCGGAACAAATTCGAGAATCTCGTTAAAGCCAGGGTGTACAATGTATGTACCATCTTGGTTGTAATATTCAACTACAGTTTCACCGATATCTCTCATACTTTCCCAACTACCTTCGTCATCTCCAGTTTGATTGTGGAGAATACCGTAGTTAAAGGAACTTGTTGTTTGGTTTTTACCTTTTTCTAAAGTAGCAAACTTTGGTTTGAGGTAAGGATATGTTTCTATTAACACATCTTTAGGTATTGTTTTTACTACACCTAAGTCCTCAGGCTCATCATATCCATAGCCAAAATAACAGTCGTATGGGTCACGTAATTCTACTGACGGATATATAGCACCATTGTTAGCACGTTTTGTTGTAATAATAAATACAGCAAAACCATAGCCAGGTAACCATCTTGCTACTTGAGGTAACTTTGATTTTAAGTCAGACATGTCATCATACGCGTGTATAATTCTTTCTAACTTATCTCTACGTTGTTTAGCACGTGTAGAATCTTTTGCATTAAATATATCTACTTTGACATTTGGACTTCTACCTATTTTTTGTGATAATCTTTCTAATCCACTAGCCATAAGGTTAGGAATAGGAATGTCATTAGTTTGATTTGCATTTAAAAACTTTGAACCTAGAAGTTCTTGTATACCAGCAGCACCACCATTGACAATAGATTTAAACCTATATCTATCTACTAAAGCACTCTGATGTTCATATCTTAGATGTGCTACTCTGTCAATAACTTCTTTTGCGTTTCTTACTTCAACTGCCATTTAACTCCAAGGGGACGTATCTATGTCAATCATATCATAATTACCAAAACTTGGCTCATAATCAACACCCATTTCTGATATTGTTTGTTTTAACATTTTTCTTATTTCTTTCATAGGAAACCAACTAGCCATAACTAAATCTGATTTAGCATAGCGTGATTTACTTGCAAAAGATACTAATTGTTTTTTATACATTGTAGTTTTATATTGTGAGTCTGCATCAGCATAAGGTAATACAATTTTTCTTTCTTCAAACAAAGGTACTAAAGTTGTTACACCCATTTGGTCGTCCCATTTATTTTTGTATGTTTCATGTCCGTCTAGAATAATACCTGTGTTGTTACATAGTTCTCTAATAGTAGAATCTTGTCGTATAGCTTTTTGAAAGTTGTTTTCTTCTATAACCCAGTGGTAACAATGATATCTTAGATACCAATCTTCTATAATTCTATATGCTTCTGCTATACCACCACCTTTATGATTTTCTAAATCTACTAACTGCATATTAAGACTATTACCTTCTACAGATACTGACCATAAGAAAGCTGCTTGATATCCTGTAGCAGCAGGGTCAAGGCCTGCAATAAGTCTAGTTCTTGGTGGAACGTCACCTATCTTTGTGCTATAATCGTAACACGCTTCAATAGCATCAGGCCTAAACAAAACAGCACCAGCTTGAAATGCTTTATTTAAATACACCATTTCAAATCTAGCTAGTCCACCTGTAGTTTGTGCATCTGCTTTTCTTGACATAAGCCATTTGTAACTTCTAAATCCTGTCCATAACATACAGTCTTCGTGTTCCTCTATAGCATCTTCAGGTATCATACATTCAGCACTATGAGCTTCTTCTACTATGCATTCCCAGGCGTTGCTTTCTAATAATGCAGAGTACAAGTCATCAGGGTGTTGTCTAGAACCTATAACAACCATAGCTGTATGTTCCTCTTTACGACTACCTAATGTAGTAGTCCACCAGTTCTTTGTGTTGTTTCTAGCAGCAGGTTGTACTGTAGATGAGTGGTCTTCTATGTCATCAGCAATAATAATATCGCAGTCACGAGAAAGTATTTTACCCCCACGACCTAGCCCAACCATTGTTGGGGATTTAATTCCTGAAACGGAACGAGTTGATACTGTAAAACCGCCTGATGACCAGCTCTTGCCCGTCCTCGTTTTAGGCTTGAAACTTCCCCTAGGTCCTGTGAAATCGTCAATAAGCCCTCTGTTGTTTTCCAATGTGTCAAGTACTGACATAACTGAGTTCTTTGCAATGTCTTCATTACCTCCTACCCACATAATTCTAATGTTAGGATTCTTACAAATCAACCATACACAAAAGTGTATTAGCAGTTCTGTTTTGCCATGACGTGGTGGACTTAGTATCATTTGTTGCCCACCTGTATCTATGGCATCTAATATGCTATTTATCCAATTCATATGGAAATCTGCTGTTTCAAAGGGTTTACCTTTCTCTGTGAGGAAATACCTATCTCTGAAAGTTTTAAACGTCTCAAGCGATTCTATGGCCTCCTGAGGTGTCTCCCAGTCCCTTTGCTCTTGTTCTGTTAACAAATCTTCTCTGTATGCTGCAAGCATTCTAGATACGTGACCTTCACTACAACCCAACATATCTGCTACTTCTTGCATAGTTGCGTGACTAAGTATTAAATCTTTTGCATGACCTTCTACCATAAATTTATCGTACAGTTCTCCTCTTCGTATAGATGCAGACTTACGTTCTAGATTTATTGGTTTGACAGGTTCGCTATATGTAGTGCCTTTTTTCTTTGCCCTGTATCTATTTACTTTTGCGTGATTACTGCACTTGTCCGAGCAGTATTTTCTACGCTTCGGAGGTAGCGTACTTGTACACCCCTCCAAAGCACAGATTACATTTTTTGGCATTATTTTTTTATTTTCTTTATTTTGCCATTTTTAGTTCTTGCAAACTTATGTGTTTTAGTTTCTCTAATAAGCGTGCCATAGTATCTTTTACCCTTCCACAACCAACTTACTCTAGCCATTATTTACCAACAGCTTTCTGTGCTTTTTTATGTGCCTGCGTAAAAGTAGAACCTCTACGCATAGAATTATACATATACTGCATATGTTTTTTACTATGATGTTTACTATGTTTTTTCATTGTTTCTTGTTGTCTTTTAGACAACTTAGAAATATCCACACCTTTTACTTTCATTAGTACCTCATTGATTTACGCTTTTTTTTTGCGTTTTTCTTTTTGCCTTTTTTGTAACCTGGCATACTGTCTCCTAACTATTACCTGATAATTTATGCATAGCAAATATTTACACATAGTTTGTCCACCAATGACCATGTAGTTTCTACCGCATGCTGGACATTTATCCATTTTATAATTATAGTGCGTGAAAAAAAAATTTTGTATTTACTAGATTATATTTTTATATATGCAATAATAGAACAACAAACATTATTTACAAGTAAGAGGTTACAGGTAAAGATGGAATCGGGATTCGGAAAGCTACTGATAGGTTCGACCTATACACTAGAAAGGCAAAGGTAGTACCCAAGGACCTCTAAAAATAAATAATTATATTTTTTTTATAGCCTACGCTATATGCCCGCTCTCGCCCGCAAGCACTTCCATAGAACAATTTTTTTATTAAACACTTCTTACTAGCAGTAAGATAGTGTATAATGGGTACTAACGGTGTACACTTGGGTGGTGTATCTACGGTACTACTTATAGTACCTCCTGTAACCCACTCAAAGCACTACCCAAGTTACATATAGTTTTTTTTTACCCCTACTTACCATATATTTTGTAAGGGGTTACTGTATACACACACCCCCCGCCCGCATTGACATGCACTCCCCGCACGGTGCTAGCACCCTAGCTCTGCCGTGCTGTAGTTCTTTCGTATGTCCTAGTTTGTACTCTACTTGCATTCCTATGAAGCTAGACCACAGACAATCAATCAAACTATTTATCTATCCCCCCTATGTATTTTTGAATTGCTGACGCTTTCTTTCTTGGGGCGTTCCCACTCTTGCCCCAAACCCCTTATACAATTATATCAAATTATGCCATGTATCTATTTGTATTTCTTTATTCATGTGTCAATTACTAACACTCTCTCACTCACTCACCATAAACAAATACAAATAGAAAGCGTAGCTTATGGCATACCAAAAAAGTGCGTAACATATATCCCACCCAAAAAACCCACCCACTCTTTAGTAAGATACGCACTTTTTTTATTTGATTTATGAGACAGTGTAATATTTATATGTGTAGTTGTAGATATTACCTAATTATAAATACTGCACCATAACGAAAGGCTTACTTGTGAATACTAGTAAACTTAGTCCAAAGGTTGCGTTGCTTAACTTCAATGCTACTCTTGGCGAAAACTATAACGCAGTAATTCAATCTATATTTGATTATTGCAAAACTACCAACAACTTCCGTGCTAACAGTACAGAAATACTTGGTAAATCCTACATTGTATCGAAAGCTATTAATACATCATTAATTGACTTCAATGATACAAAGTTAAATCTATTCTTAGGTACTCATGTTCCTAAGTTCATAGACAAACCTAATGTTTGGTTTATATATAACCAGACTGACGCTTGTGTCCTATACTTTAGCGATACTTTGAGTAGAGTTGACAACGCCTTGTTTGATATTCTAGTTCGTAGAACTGAAGTTGGATACCAAGACAATGGTATGTTTAGTGCTGAGTATATGGAAGTTATATCCAACTTGGATAATAAGTCCTATACTGCTAAATATAACGAGGGTACTCTAGATTGGCAAGCACCCCAAGTTCAACAGCAAATCGTTGTTCAACCTAATGTGCAAGTTCCAGCTTCACCTTCAGTCCAACCTACTAATACTCAACCTTCTAAACCAGAAGTTGATGTTAATACTATTGTTGCCGAAGTGCTTAAAGCCTTAGGTAAGCAATAAACTTATAGTTAGTGCTAGTCTTAATTGGCTAGCACTAGCTTTATTTTTTCTTTTAGGTTTAAGTTTTTTCCTACGCGTACACCACAGTACCTCATACATACACACATAACCACCACACATACATACATAACCACACGTACATGCATAATATATAAACATACATAATATGCGATACACGTACGTTGACATAGAACAACACAGAACCCCAGTAGAAAAAAAATAAAAAATTTTTTATACGCACAATCCTGTATATTTATACAGAAACTTACGAGCCTTTGTGAGCAAATTGGATTTGACAACATTTTGATTTTGTCCTATTGTAGAAGCCAATCCAACTCCATTTTTCTGTGGGGTTATACGAAAGGCAATCACATGACTAACAAAGATATACCTAAGTTACGGACTTCCCGTTGGGGTACGGACTTAGTACATTACACGACACCACGGGAGACTGCTATGTCGCAGAGATTTCCATTGGACTATTCATGTCCTTTGTGTAATCGTAGGCTAGTCAAACCTACCTTGTGTTTCTCTTGTATGCACTTGGTTGTACGAATTGTAGTAGCACTACTCAATCAACCAGAGCAGAGATACACAACAGACATAGAACCCAGATACTATCGTGTCACCGACAAGTATGTAGAGGAACAACATGGTAGTAAGATACTTGCACAGCTAGAGGCACACGACAGGGAAGTTCGCAAGCAAGAGTTCCTAGAGCGAATACAAAATCCCAAGCCCAAACACTATGTTGTGCAACAAGATTTCTGCAATAGATGTGGTCTTGCAATACCTATTGGCTTAGGTTATTGCGAGCAAGACAACTATTCAATAGTTCTCATACACAAACGCCTTTCGTGATGAGACGCCTACAAGCTACCTATGAGTAAGAGTTAGGTTAATTCCCTGTTGTCCTAACAACTGAAAGTAGGTAGCGTAGGCAATTTAGGTTTGCTATCCACTAGCACAAAGTCCATATCTAATATCTACAAATGTTAGTGGGTAGCATTTTTACAAAGGAGGTACATATGTCAGACATGACATGTGATAACTGTAGGCAAAACAAGATGGTCGTCACGGGTCAGCTTGCAAATGTCAAATCAACTGTAATGAACATGGTTAAGTGTTTCACCTGTGGTTACGGAAGTGTACGAAAAGCAAACACAAAGAGAATATGAGAGGAGACATATGTCAGATAAAGAAGCGTTCCCCGAAGAGTTACTAGAGGGGGACTACTTATCCATATGTAAAGCAACTGATTGCGACATACCTCATCACAGAATAGATACACGTAAAGACAAACACGGAGTATCTAGGCTTGATAGTATGTGGCTACAAGATGCAGTCATGGACGCAAGCGAAAACAACAAACGGCTAGTAGCATACAAGTCTGACAGCATGACACCATACATGGTAAACCTAGTAGCAGACATTGGACACAAGGAACCTGTGAACTTTACATTTGAGTTGGAAGCAGAGAACATGCAGGTAGCTCATAGTAAAGCCATGAGCTTTTGGTACAATGCTTGTCATCATATGGATACAGGTGCTCACATGAGAATGGGATTATATACTGCTATGCATTTGCATGACGATAGCTTAGAGAAGTCAGATATACATTATGGTATAGACTACCCTACGCTAAAAACAAACGAGCCTTTACTCATTACGATAAGTAATGCTAAGAAGGTTGGTGTAATGCAAGCAAATGGTATGACAGCTAGCAAAGAACATGAAGAAACTGTAGGTGATGAACTCATCAAAGAGTTCCAAAAACTTATGAACATAGAAACGGAGGAAGAGTGAATGGGAGAAATTAATTTACCTATGGTAATAGCAGGTATGGAATTACGCATAGAGAAACAAGTAGCCCAAATAAACTTAATGTGGAAACTCATTGAGGAAGGCAAAAACAAAGATGAAATCCAACTTGCAATACAGAAATGGGAGGAAGATTATGTGTAAAAACTGTGATAACTCTAACGATAAAAATCCTAACGATACATTTCCATTTGAGAAACCACAGTTGTTTGATTACAAGGAAGGCAAGAAACAATTTAGCAAAGAGCTAAGCGAACAAGACTTAGACATGCTACTTGAATTTGCTTGGATAAATACCAAACTTGTAAACGAAACTATGCATCATAAGGAATTACTTGAAACAGTAGCATTGACTTCAAGCAAAATACTTATGATGACTAATTATGTGGTGCAAGCAGCAATCAAAGCATTTGAGAAAATTGATGTATCTGCTGGCGATTTGTTTATGGAAGTACTTACTGACCAAATACTTGAAGACCCTATGCTTGCAGAGGATAGTGCAGAAGTACTAAAAATTCTAAAAGATAAAGACGCGAGTATCGATGGTGATATGCATATAGACGAGATGCAATGGAAAAATCTTGTAACTCGTATGCAACATTCTAAAAGTATGGAGGAAGAGTGAGTGCAAGAACAATTTATAGTTTATGAAAATCCCGTGTTACACAGAGAGAACAATGGTAGTCAAGTAGTTGTATCGGGTAGCGACAATGTCGTACTCAATGTGTATGATGTACCTGAGTATCTCTACACATGTGATTTTTGTAATAAAGAGATAGAAGTACAAACTGATGATGGGAAACCTTTGTCTGTATTTGTATTAAACAATACTCATGCATTGTGTGAAGATGATGTGAAGCAAGCCTTTACATATGACCTAACAATGTATGACCGAATAGGTTGGTGTAGTTGTTGTACCAATGAAAGTGCAGATAAGTACTTGTACATTGAGAAAGATAACACACTATATCCTATTGCAAGGTTCGGTACACAAGACCAAGCTGATTGGTTTGGTGGGTTGTATGCTGGTCATACTGGCAGAGAGTTAATCTGTATACACGGAGAACTCACAGAACCTCTGCAAGAAAACGAATAAGAGAGAGGAGTTATATGCCTGATGAAGATGCATATGAACTAACAACTAGACATGTAGCTGTGACTGTGGAAGTCCTAGCTTTTCTAAACTCTCTAGCAATGGCTAACGGATATGATAAGACTGTATACCCACAGTTCTTTTCTGTATACGATATGTATCAAACCGATACTCGTGATGATAAAGACAAAGTGTATGCTAACCCTACATATCCTGCCACACTTATGATGTCAATGCTTAACAGTACGCGTAAGGAAGTACCATGTGAACAACATGTACGTACCTTATGGAGAGTTATCTGCAAAGAAGTTGATGCACTAGGAAACTTACAACGGATTGATGTATGGTTAGACATACCTATTGATGCGTTTGATTGTTTGCCTGATGTACCACAAAGCATGGTAATGTACGAACACATGGCAAGTGACTTGTCTAGTTTAGACAACATAGTTAGCGAAGATGTTCCTATACTGTCGCTGGAGGAACTACGTGCTAACGAAACATTAGTCAGCGACATTGAAACGTTCTTACAGAACGGGAAAGAAGAGGAATGAATATGCCAAACATAGACATGAACCAACAAAAAGAAATAACTGTATTATCAGCAGATGAGTTTGATAAGCAGTACGGAATTACAGGCAGAGGTAGAACAAGTGAATTTGATATTCCTATGTTCTATGATGCTGTAGAGATTGCAAAGAAAAACCCTAACATGTTTGTTAAGTGGTATTCTTTTTCAAGTAGCAGCTTCAAGCAAGTCAAACAAAAAGGACATGCTAGTGCTGGCTTTGCATCAAAGTACTTCAAACAAAATGGTATGGATAACTTTGTTGCAACACAAAGAAAGCAAGGCAATCGTGTAGAAGTATTCATTATTAACGAAGAACCTACAACAACAACATAAGTATAAGAAACGAAAGGGGATTTCAACATGTTAACATGCTGGGATTTAGCCAACAAGATGATTGGCGAAAGTAGGAGAGTGTTGTTATACGGACCACCTGGTACGGGTAAAACATACGCAGCCACTACCTACAATCTAAACGAGAATGGTGTAGATGCTACTACACTAACAGAAGATAGTTCAGCTGCAGAACTAAGGGGTTTCTACCTACCCTCAAAGGAAGAGTTCAAATGGCAATACGGGACAGGCATCAATGCTTGGCTTAAAGGTGGTCGCCTTGTAGTCAATGAGATTGACCATGCAGGTGGTGATGTAAGTACTTTCTTACATGCTCTACTTGATGACCCTGAGTATGCATTCATTACATTACCCAATGATGAAGCCGAAGTAGTTAAACCTGCTAGTGGTTTTCATGTGGTAGCTACCATGAATGGTACACCCGATATGCTTAACCCTGCACTAGCCGATAGGTTTCCTGTCAAGATTAATGTTGATAGCGTACACCCTAAAGCATTGGAAGTTTTGAGTGAAGACCTCAGACAACTTGCTGGTGAGCTTGCAGTAGCAAATGATGAGAGAAGAACTTCTATTCGTTCTTGGATTGAGTTTGATAAGCTACGTAAGAAGTACAACGCTGATGTTGCTGCACAAGCTGTATTCGGTAGCAGGGGTGAAGATATGCTAGTTGCTTTGAATAGCGACACGGAAATAGAATAATGTTTTATCCTGAAGCACAAGTCGCTGGCTCGTGGGACATAGGAGAAAACGAAAAAGGTAATACAGTAGTAGATGTTAAGGCACTTCAAGCAGAAGTGCCTAACGACCTTACACCAATCTACACATTTGGTGGCGATATACCTATCTATTCTACA
>CEQB01010143.1_pt1 | contig 31214 bp, 37 predicted proteins | sample 530581 | NCBI WGS metagenome assembly CEQB01 (sample SAMEA2620588, study PRJEB7988) | marine metagenome | biome: marine biome (ENVO:00000447); feature: deep chlorophyll maximum layer (ENVO:xxxxxxxx); material: "saline water (ENVO:00002010), including plankton (ENVO:xxxxxxxx)" | depth 75 m
AAGATGTTACCAGAGCATCTCGTTATGAGAGTCAAGGAGTTACTTCCAAGCGTCTCTTATCAGCGTTTGCTGGTGTCTTACAAGACAGATAGTTCTTACATAGATACGCTCAGTCCTAGTGATTGGGCGTATCTATTAATCCTTACACTTAAAAAAAAGCAGGTAATATATGAAATGCTTATTTAGTTACAAATATCAGCTTGTAGAATGGTTTCATAAAGCTACTAATGAACCAATCTATAAGGTTAAAAAACGCAGTAAAAACCAACTTTATTGGATGCATAATAATCCATCAGTAGTAAAACAAATTAGGAGGAAATACGCATGATAATACTAGGTTATATAACAGTTGGATTACTTTATGTGATCTGTGGAATGTTCGTAGTTGAAATGTGGAAAGATATGAAAGAATTATTTCAACGCCCAAGATGGCAAGACAATGTAATTAGTAGATACGAATCAGACCAACTTGAAATTGAAAGAGAAGTAGAGTTGTTTAACAAAGTAAACATTAAATCTTATAATTAATCTTATCGTATCCTCCTTCAAGGGCAGTTGTGGACTCCGCAAGAAAGCAACTGCCCTCCTCTCTTTAATAAAGAAAAAAAATTAAATTAGAGAGCAAGTAGGTTATAGCCGTAATGAAGATATCGCCCTACATATTGTTACTCAAACAAGGTCTGCTCTGTACCTTGACACCAAAACAGAGCAAATATTATAATTAACTATGCAGAGGGAGCTGGGTAAACCAGAGTAGTGGATAATCATATTTATTATCGTAGAAATACACAATGGCAAGATGGGTGGAGATGTACCACTATATCGGCTGATAATAAAATGATTATAAATAAAGTGACTGAGTGTCCGAATTGCTGAAGTTTTGGGAAGCACACTTCTTTATTTAGGTAGTGGTGGATTAGGCTGAAAAGCACTAATCGTGTACGCATAGTTAAAAAATGTTATAACAGACGCTGGGATGTACTAGGGTAGTGAGGTTGTTGAGAGCCTTCCAAAAGTGGATAATATGACCCGCCACTAACATCCCAGAAGATTTAAATATTAGCTAATGGGATGGGTTTCTGAGATTAAAACTCAGGGTCTGATGAAACTTCGGTTGAAAGACAAATCAAATAAGTTAAATGCGAAAAGCATAGCTGCAAAACTCATCCCTTAAATTTAAAGATAGGCGTGTACCCAGAGCGTAAATAGTCAGGCTGGGGGCTTGACCATAAGAACAGTTTCTGAACTATGTTCTATCTTTAATAAAAGACGAAATCAAAGTCCATAGCGCCCGTAAGGGAACAGAGTCCTGATTAAGCAAGAACCTGGCTGAAATGTCTTGCTCGTCTTTTAAAATTTAATAAAAAGGAAAAATAAAATGATGACTAAACCAGATTTGATAAAAGTTTTAATTAAAGAATATGATAATGTAATAGACCATCTTTCTAGATATGTTAATGAATCTGATTATCAAAAAGATTCTATATTACATTGGAAAGAAGGAAGATTAAACGCTTTTAAAGAATGTATAATTGGTAATTCAGAAGAACTAAATAATGAAAGAAACAAAAAAGAAAACCAAAAAAAAGCTTCTAACAAGTAAAGCGTTAGAAAGAAAAATAGAAGAAGATGCAGAACTTGCATACATACAACAGAAAATCGATTTATTCATTGAAGGATTTCATAAATGAAAAGAAAATCAAAAAGTGAAATACTTTTAAAGTTAGTTCATATGATGAAACCTAGAGCATTTGGAGTAAAAAAACCTAATCAAGATTGGTTAGATGGTTTTATGGATGCTTTAGAATGGACAATATCTATAAATCATCATTCTGAACATCTTAATTCAGAAAAAACTGTTAGTATAACAGAAATTAACCAACAAATAGCAAAGGAAATGAATGAACAACACAATACCAGTAAGTAAATTGATCTCTGAAGGTAATGTCAGAGCAGAAAAAACAAATAAGAAAACACTTGAATATAAGGCTTTAAAGTCTAATATTGCAAAGGTTGGAATGTTAACCCCTATCACATATCGTATAAATGATGATGGTAAATACGTTATTATTAATGGCCATCAAAGAGTTGAAATTGCTAAAGATTTAAAACTAGAAGAAATACCAGCTTATGAATCTAATGGTCAAATTGATGATGTAACTAAACAAGTATCTACCAATATGTTTACAGTACCTATGACATTTGTAGATGCTAGTTATGCTATAGATCAATTAGTTGAGCAAGGCGCTATAACTACACGCAAAGCTTTATCTTCTCATTTTGGAAAAAGCGTAGCTTGGGTAGATACTGCTTTAGCTATTTGCAATGTGCATCCATTTATCCGCTATGTAATAAAAGATGAATATAGTAATGATTGGAGTGACCACTTAATAAGCATTTCTAAATCTCCTATCAAAAAACAAGAAATTGCTATGAAATCATTATTAAGTCTTGAAACTGGTGATTGGATTAAAGAAAGCGTTAAATCTGAAATATTAAATTATAGCTATCAGGATGATAATGTAGAAGCTTTTCTTTATTATTTAGAAAGAGAATTGCAAACAGATGAAAATAAATGGAAATATATATGTGATGTTGTAGGTGAAAAGACATTCAGAGCTTGTGAAGAAAAAGCTGATATGACTCCTGTATATGAAAATGTTCTATTTCAAGAGTTTGCTAAAGAACAGTTTTGCGATGATGAAGAGTTTCTGCAAGAAGTGTTTTTAAATGAAACTGCAATTGGTCAATATTTAAATGATTGCCTTATTGAAAGCACAAATGGATATGAACAAAGCATTTCTTTTGATTTTGCAAACAAAGTAAGTACGCTTAAATCTAATATAAAGAAACAAACAGGCGCTCCTTATAGCAATGTTATTATAAGAGCCTGGAATGGTGATGTCTTTAATTCTAAGTTATTTGTAGATGTAGTTAAAAATGCAGTTACTGAAGATGTTAAAGATGATTCTCATTATGAAGAAAAAGCAATGGAAGATAAAGACCCTAATCAGTTAAAGTACAACAAACTTAATAAGTGGGTAAAGCCATATATTGTTGAATATGTTGAGGCTAATGTTGATACTAATACAAGAGACAAAAAAGATAATCGTATTGTTCTTGGTTGGTTGATTCATGACCTTGGAATTTGTTTAGAATTAAATAAACCTTTCCACACTGAAACATTTAATGATCATCCAACAGTTACATCTAAAACAGATGAAGAACTATTTAATGGTATGACAAAAGAATGGTTCAATCAACATTGGCAATATGCTGATTTCGCTCAAATTGATACGCTATTAAAGCTATTAAAATTGGATAGTTGTCTTACTACTGCTACAAAAGCATTTAGCGGTAATGAAGATGCAAGAAAAGAGTTCTTTAAAGCATTTTCAAAAGATGAACTATCTGTTTTATGTGCGAATAATATGCTTAAAACAAAAGCAGAAGCAGTTGACAAAGCAGCTTTAATTAATTGGAAAGAAATTCCTCATAGTGAATTAATGTTCACAAATAAAGGAAGCGGTTCTAATTCAATAAGACAGTACTAAATAGTAAAGGTGCGTGTGGCTCTGTGTAAAATTTCCCTAATTGGGTTACAGAGCCACTTAATCGTCTATAATAAATTCAGTTTTAGATTCAATCTTTTTAGCTATCCAATGAATTTTATTATATGTAACAGAATGCTGAATACTGCCATCTTTACGAATAAAGCTAATTGGAACTGGAATATAAAAATTACCTACCATATCTTTTAAACTTTCAAATAAAGTTGGCATTGTTCTGACTTTTTCATCAATAGCATCTAATGATTGTTTAGCAACAATAGTATTAACTGGGTGATCATTAAATTTTTTATATAATGTACCTATATCCCAAATTTTATCAATTTCTTTCTGACTATAGCCTAAATAATGCTCAATTTTATCACGATTATCTAATTGTGTCATTTTTCTGGTGAGATTATTTGGAAATGAATAACTAATCTTCAACACGCTATAAAAATGATAATTTAATCCATTCCATTGCGTAGATTGAAAAGGTCTTTCTATTAATCTATTTAAATCTTTTTCTAATCGTTCTATTTTTTCTTTTTGTAAATCAATAATGTATTGAGCTTCCATGTTACTTTTACCTTTTCCTTCCTTTAATTTAATATCGGTGTTAATAAGATTAATATCATCTTTATATGCGTCATAAATCTTCTGATAAGACTTTGGCCTAATAACACCTCCATTTAACCAATTATATAATGTCTTTCGACTAATTTTGGTTTTTTTAGAAATGGTAGTCAGTGGTATCTCTGTTTTTTTCAACCACTCTATCATAGTATCTATGTTCATACAAAAAATTACTCACAATACTCATTAATTTCAACTTTTTGTGTAATATTACTACACAAAGGTTGCATAAATGTATAATAATTATTAAACTAAGAAAGGAATTATGATGATTAAAACACCTTTAAAAGATAGTTTAAGTTATTCAACAATTGAAAAACTTAATACTTTAAGACAAGATGAACTACCTATAAAAACATTAGGTATATTATTCAGAAACGCCATAGACACAGACCTTCATCGTGATACTCATTTAGCAAGGTCTAAAACATATGGAAAAAAATATGCTGATGAAGTTTTTAAAATACGCTTTATGAGCAAAAGACAATTACACACATATACCGAAGGTCTTAGGTATATAAAAGGATACCAGAACGACTATATAAAAAACACATTAACTAAGGAAGATAAAATTGACCTAGCTAATAAACGCAAATTATATAGTTACGCTAAAACACGATTAAAACTCAAACGACTCAAATTCACGAAGAATTAGACTCTGGTAATCCGACCTACAGCCCCGATGCACCTTTATGACTTACCTCTTATTCGCTTGTATCGGGGCGAAACATTAGAAAGGAATATTCCTTGGATAAAAAATCAAAAGAAAAATGCCCTTATTGTGAAAACACTCTTGAATTTGAAAAAAATGGAGAAGACGATGGAGACAGATATTATGATATATGGGTATGTACAAACAAAAAATGCAATCAAATTGTATTTCCATTTTATTTCAAGTATGCATAAAAAATTATGATAATGACACACTGCGGTGGACGGATTGTAAACTTTGATGAAGTTGCATCTGTTCCCCTTCCACAACAAACAAACACGTATATACCAGTTGGATATGAAGACTTGGTAGTAAATACGAAGAAAATAGCAGATAGACTTCTTAATGAATACTCTTTTGTAAAAGATCAATATGCATTAAGTGGTGGTGAAAATAAAGACCAACGTATGTTTGCAGTATTACAATACGAATCAACAGATAATCCAGAAATGGGTTATGCAATTGGTATTCGTTCTAGTTACGATAAATCAATGAGCAATGGATTCTGTTCAGGTGCGCAAATATTTGTATGTGATAATCTTATGTTTCGTGGCGAAGTCACTTATATGAGAAAACATACAAAAAATGTATGGAATGATATTGAAGAAAAAACTATGTCTACTCTTTATAAAGGTATAGATAATTTTAAAAATCTAACCTCAGATTCTGAAGCAATGAAAGACAGAACTATCCATAAAGATGAAGCTGGTGAATTTCTTGGTCGTTTATTTATTAATGGTGACATGACACCTCGTCAGTTACAAAAAGCAAAAAAAGAATGGTTTAAACCTTCGCATGAAGAGTTTAACTCAAATACATTATGGGGTTTATACAATGCTTGTACGGAGTCTTTAAAGACTACACCCCCTAACAAAATCCTAGAAAAACACATCTCATTGCATGATAATGCGATGGCTTTGTGTTAATTCTAATGCTCCCTCTTATATTACTTAACGTCATGGTTAGTACCCTTTTAAGGGGGAGCAACTTTATGAGTGATTTTACATATTATCAAACAGAATATATATCTGATTTAGCAGTATGTGTTAATTGTTCAAGAATCTGTGAAGATGGATTTAAAGAATTGAACGGAGAAACATTTTGCTATTATGAGATAGAAAATAAAAAAGGTACATCAAGTGAAGAATTTGGATGTTACCCAAGTGAATATGAAACATTAAATAAAAAGGAGAATAAATGAAATTACCAGAAGAACTGGAATTTAAAAACATTGATGAAAAATTGATGTTTATACAAACTACTTTAAAAGTAGAAAAAGGAAATGTAAATAATTTTGCAAATTTCAATTATAGAACACTTAGCGATATTTACTCAAAAGTTAAACCATTGTTAGAACAAACAAGTTGCAGCCTAAGAATTACAGATGACCTTGTTGAGGCTAATGGTAATAATTATATCAAAGCTACTGCAACTTTATCTGATGGTGAAGATAGCGTTGAAAGCGTAGGAATTGCCAGGGAGTCACTTACTAAAAAAGGTATGGATGACCCACAAATGACAGGTACTGCTAGCACCTATGCTCGTAAATATGCTTGTAATGGTTTACTCGCTATTGATGATACTCCAGACCCTGATGGAATGGATAATCGTGAAGAGCTACATCACAATGGCAAACCTGTAAAAGAAAACTGCGTTACTCAAGAACAATCTATTAAAATGGATAGACTTGCACGTGATGCTAAAACCTTACCTAAAGATAAAGTTAGATTAAAAAAGATTGCTAGTGATGGCTACATCATTAGCGCTTTAGAAGCTGATGTTATAATGGGCGATGTTAGGGAAGGTCAAAATAAAGTAAAACAAGTTGGTAAAAAAATAATAACAGATTTAACAAATCGTTTAGCTAAAGCAGGTAAGCAAAGCACGATTGATTATCTAGATCAAAATGGTTGGACTCAAGAACTTGTTGATAAAGCAGAAGAAAAACTAAAGGAGACTAAATAATGTTTAAACCTAAAAAACAAAATAATAGTTCATCTAGTAAATACCCACAAGGAGTTTACTTTGACACTTACACTATCGAAGATATTACTGTAAATGAAAATAATACCTATGATCAAGATATAAATTTAATTGCTCATATTAAAGATGAATCATCAGAGTGGTCAAAAAAGTTTTGGTTAGCAGGTAATCATGAAAAAGAACAAGGCGTAGCAGTCGATTATGGAACAAATAAAACAGTCGGTAGAAATGGCAGTTATTACATTAAGAAATTCATTGAAGCAGCAGGTGTTGACCCATTAACAGCTTTAAATAGCAAAGGTGATGATTTCACAGATGAAGCCAAAGCTGATTTAATTGGGCGTTCATTAATTTGTGCTGAATATCCAACAGAAAATCCTAAGTATAAAAACTTTTGGAAAAAAGTAACAACTGTTGAAAAAGGCGCAAATGCTTTACGTACTGAGTGGCTCGAAATGTTTAAAGATAAAAAGCAACATGATTATGTTCCAAAAGCATATTTACACGCTGAGCAAGAAAAAATAAAATGGTCTTCAAATGAATACGAATCAGTTGATAAACATAAAGCAGATTTTGAAGCTGAAGATGACTCACCTCTTACCGATGATATGCCATTCTAATGGCTAGGGTTAAAATATCTGATATGATCATTGAATGGTTAGGTAATCAATCAGATGGTTCAACAATAGCTAATCATAACATACAAACTGATTGTGTTCAGTTTATAAAAAGTTGGCATCAACGTAGTGTTCTCCCTTCCACAGTAGAACGTGAGTTTAGACGCTTACGCAACCAAGAATCTCATTTACTGCGTGATAGCGGACTTGAGTTAACAGACCAACAAATGAAATATGGTGAAAATACTTGGACATTAAGAAACAATTTGTAGAAGTAGCCTCTCCATCTGTTAGTAATCGTGGTAAAGTCATGCAGTTACAACAATTGCATGACTTTATCGGTAAGATAGAAGATAATAGCGAAGTGTATTATAGTTGGTATTGTTTTGATGCAAATCTTAAAAAGCATATAGAAAAAACAAGAACAGTACAAAACTTTAGTGGCTTAGCTAATATTAACCAAATCATTTTAGACTTTGATAAAGGTAGTTTAGAAGACAAAGAACTACTTGATTTAATGCGTTATTTTGTAACGGAAGAATTGGTTAATAATTATTCTATTCCAGATGACTATTATACTATATGGTATAGTGGTACAGGATTTCATGTGCATTTAGCAGATGTATTTGGATTTGAATCTGGAATAGACCTCCCTACTACTGTTAAAACCACAATTGCAGAAATATTTCCTCATGCTGATAATATCTTTGATAAACCAAGATTAATTCGTGCAGGTGGAACTATTAATAAAAAATCAGGATTCTATAAAACAAAAATAGACAGAGAAGACCTATTCTCTTGGGATATGGCAGACATTAAAGAAGTCTGCTCTAAACCTTGGAAAGAATATGGTCTTTGGTTTGATGAATACATTGAAATAGATACTATGCTTTCTCATTTAATTAAAAAACCAATGAGAGCATCTCTTCCTGTAACTGCAAAATTACATAAGATAAAAGGCGACCCTAATGCAATCGTCACTTGTATGCAGAAAGCATATCATGCTGGGCCTATTCAAGGACAGAGAAATGAAACTATGATGCGAATTGCATCTTGGCTTAGAAGAAATGGAACTCCACAAGAAATTGTAGAGATTTCATTAAAATCATATTCTGGCTTAGATAAAGAATCTCAATCATGTACAAAACAAGTATTTAAAGAAGGGTATCAATACGGATGTGATGACCCTATTATGTCACAATGGTGCAGTACTAAATGCATTTATTACAAACGTAAAGATTATTCTTTAAATATTAAAAATTCAAAACAAATGGAATCTTCTTATCAAGATTACATCAAACAAGACTTTACAGATAAATCATTTGATTTTGGTGAAATATGGAGACTTCCTAGAGAAGGTCAGAAATATACTGTTTATCCAGGAGAATTAGTAATTATCCTTGGAGATACAGGATTAGGTAAAACTGCATTTGTGCAAAACTTAGTTGCAAACTTACCAAATCTCACTTGTTTATATCTCAGTCTTGAACTTCATCATCATTTAATGTTTAGACGCTTTTGTCAAATAACACATAGCCTTCCAAAAGAAAAGGTAATTGAAGAAGCAATAAATGAAAATGAAAAATCAAATCTTGGTAGAGAGTTTAAACAAATATCTGTACTTAGTGATCCAATTGAATTAGGCAGATTAGAAAAACAAATCGCAGAAATAAAACCTAAAATACTCGTTATAGACACAACTGAAGATATAAATGTAGATAACGTATATAATGAGTTTGAACGAATGAATAAGATTATCAATACTTTAAAAACAATTGCTATCACACAAGACCTTATTGTTATCGGTGTACATCACATGAATAAAGAAGGTGCTAAAAATGGTTCAGCAGATATGACTGCTGCTAAAGGCAGTATGACTGTTGTCCAAAAAGCTGATAAAGTAATTATGATTAATGGAGATAGAGATAAACTTACTCGTTATGTTGTAAGTAAGAAATCGAGAGATGAAAATAAAATGAAATTACAATTTGAATTTCAACCCAAAACATTTAGATGGGAACAAGTGTGAGGCTAAACATTGCCAATGGACTTATATCATTTAAATACAAACAAGAAGATAGGGGCGTTCTCACGTCCCTCATTCTTCTTTGGATAGTGAATATCACAACAGGAATACATTCAATAAATGGAGAACATATCGTTGCTAGTCTCGGTGTGGGCCCATTAGAAGTTAGTTTAACCTTACATAGGTGGAATAAATGGATACCTTAGACATACGTAAGAAAATTGTAAGCAAAATAGAAGAAAGAATGGAATTAGGGGCTAAAAGATATGGCGCTCCAATACCAATCAATGATAAAAGAGACTTTCTAGAAGAAACACTAGAAGAAGCTTTAGATGCTACAATCTATTTAACTGCCTTTTTAATACAAATAAAACATGGAATAAATAATGACAAAAAAAGAAATTAAAGAAATTTTTAAAAAAGAAGGTGTGCAACTTGGAGCTGGTTCAATAGAAATGCTAATAGATGAATTAAAACGTGACACTAGGTTTATGGCAATAAGATGCAAACAAGGAAATGTAAAGCGTTTAACACCTGATTTATTTTGGATTGCGTTAGGAAACGATGGCTAGTCCAAGTAAACAAAAAGGCAATGCTTTTGAGCGTGAAGTGGTAAACCTAGCTAAAGGCTTTGGTTTAAAAGCTGTTCGTGCATGGGGTTCTAATGGTCAAGCATTAGGGCTCCATGAAGAAGTGGATTGCACCATAGAAGAATACACAGTTCAAGCTAAGCGCAGAAAAAAAATTGCTTCATTTTTAAAATGTGAGCATACAGATATAGTAGCATTCAGAGAAGATCGTGGAAATACTTACGCTCTAATGGATATAAATGTTTTCTTATTATTATTAAAAAAACTGAAAGGATAAATATGTTAGAAATGAAAACAGAAACTGAAACAATAACCAAGCACAAATTTGGTGTATGGTTAACAATGGAAGAAATAGATAGATGCGTTGTAGTACTAGCTGAACATCCTCATGTTACAGAAGGCGATAGAATACTTGCTGAAGAATTATCTTCTATATTACATAAAGCCAAAAAGCAAACAAAAGAAGTAGATAATTTTGAATCAAAAACTTTAACTGAAGATAGAATTATTAAAGCTCAATCGGGAGCTTGTACTACAGGAAATTGTGACTAATGCAAAAAGTAGGTTTAAACATACAAACTAAACTAACTCAACAATTATTAAAACTTTTAAGTGAATTAGAAGAAGTTGATAGAGATAGAATGTCTAATGATGGCCAATTAATATTTGATAATATATGGAAATTATTAGGTCAGCCAACATATGAACAAAATCAGAAAATACTTGAACAGAGAAAAAAATAATAAAATTGAGGTTCAGACAAATATGTTACTGAATTAATAATCATTAATAACCATAAATGAAAGGACCTTTTTGGTTGTGGATTAGAAATTAAAGTTGACAAAACAAAATATTTGATTTGGTTGGCGCCCTGAACCTCAAAAACTATAAGGGGCAAAAATGCTTAATGTTATTGGGAATATCATACCCTCCTTGTCTTAATGGTGAAAGCTACCTTGCCCCTTAATTAATAAAATTATGGAAAATAACAAACTATGGTACATTTCTGATTTTCAGAAATTATATCAAAATAAAATAACAAATAAAACAGCAAGAACTCAACATAAGTGTCCTTTAAAGAACTGCGTTGAATGTAAAACAGTATGGCAATATGATTGGTCAAGTAGCAAAAGAAAGTTTGTCCAATATGAAGATATGCCTAAATATGGATTAGAAAAACAAATTTGTGATAAATGTAAAAAGAAAGAAGGTTATTTATATGAAAGAAGCACATAGAGTAAACGAAAGTCTTTTAATTCTAGAAGAAGAAAATGACAAACTAAGAACACTGTTAAAAGAGTCCAGAGATTTTTTAGCTAAGATAGGAACTTTAAAACCTATTATAATGCAAGAATGCAAAGACTTAATAGAAAAAATAAATAAACATAGAACGTACGAACATAATGTTGGTTCTTGATATAGCTGAATGGATAGCTAATATATTCATACTTGGGATAGCAGCTCTTATATGGATCATATCAATATTCATATTAATGTTACTTGCATCTCTTGTAACAGAAAGAATAAAAGATTACTTAGTTAAATAAGAGGCAAGGGGGAAGTTGCAATGACGATTGTTAGGGAAGTAGCAATACCTCGAAACCTTGTAACGCTTGGAAGCATAACCAATTCCTATCGGTAGGTGCTTTCCCCTTCGCTTCTAAAATAAAAAAAGGATAACAAAATGAGAAACCGACCTGATGGCCTAGAGCCTGAGGGTCGGATTTCCAGAGAAAATAAAGAAAGGTACTTAAATCGAGCCAAAGCCGAGGTAAAAACATTAAAATATTATTTTAGTGAAGAATGGTTTGATAAAGCATATTCTAGAAAAGTAAACATAACTAGAGGTAGACTTAAAAAAAGAATAAGCACATACCCATTAAGTAAATGCCCAAGTTGTAAAAAGACTTGGAATTTTTACCATCAAAGAAGTAAAAATAAACAACAAAAAGCTGTGCAATATTGGGATGAATACGAAAGACTTCCCAAAATAGAAGTTACTTGTCCAAACTGCCAGTAGGTAGTTCAAACTCTTCTATATCGCTTACTAACAAAGGAGCATAATGTTGTTCTGTAATGTTTACACTAGAATGACCTAGTAGTTTACTAACAGTAAAGATAGGTACGCCTGATTTAATTAAATTCAGTCCAAATGTCCTTCGTAAGTCGTGAAATTGTCCGTTTTTTATGTTAAGCGACCTTAGGTATGCCTTAAACTTTTTACTAACAAAATCACCCTTGTAGCTCCACAATTTTTCTCTACAAAAGAGTATGTGTCTTGCTTGACTATTTAGTTTAATGATGCGTTTATCTGATTTGCCTTTTACCTCAATAAATGTAGGATGTATTTGATGGGCTTTTAATGCACATATCTCACCACGTCTTGCACCTGTATAATAAGCAAAATTAAAAAACTCCTGTAGATCAGTATTTGTATGGCTATTCATTATTAATGCCAATTCTTTATCTGAAAAAACTCTAGTACGTCCTATTCTTCTTGGTAGCTTTCTAATCTTTTCAGATGTTTTATAATTTTTTTTTATTCCCCAATTAATACAAGCATTCACTTTAGCCATATAACCTATAGCAGTTTGTTTGTTTTCTGGAAATGTTTTTGATTTAAGATATGCATTTAATACATATATATATGTCTCTTTAGTTGCCTTAGACCATTTATTAATATTCTCTTTATTGTTTAAAAACAACTTAACAAGTTTTTTAAAAGAAACTTTACGGGTTTTTTGTTTTGGATTGTAATATTGCTTTAGAGCTTGGTACTCTAACGCAGAATGAAGTTTATTAGCTATCTTATCTTGTTTTGTATAAGCTGGTAATATAATTCGCTTTTTATCAATCTGTTTTCTATAATAAATGTTACCCCATTGGTCTTTTATTAAATTGTCTTTTAAAGGCATAACTTACCCCTTTCATGGCTATCATGTGGCTATGAGTGTTAATTGCCAAATTGAAAAAAGGTAAGTCTGCCGTCTGTCGGAGCGACAGGATTTGAACCTGCGACCCCTGCCACCCCATGGCAGTCTAAGACTGATTTTTCCTCATTATAAATAACATATTTGACTTTACCTTTTTCAATCGTGGCTATGCAAACCCCCCACATTTAATACAATTACACACCTATAAGTTATAAAAAATATCCAATATAAAAAACTGGGGGTGGTACTAGGGGTGGTACTAGGGGTGGAATTACTCAGATTCTACTAAGTTTCTTTTTTCCCTTCCAATGCCATGTATAGGTATGCCTGTCATTTGCTCTACCCACATTTCTGGGGTTTCTATTGTTTTTGCAATACTACGTCCAAATCTTCCAAATGGAAAAAATGTCCATAGATAATAATCAGCAAATCGTTCCCAATTTCCATTAATAGTTGCATTTATTAAGGTCATAGGATACCTAGCAATAGGTGGCGTAACAATTTGAAGTGGTGCTAATACAGGATGAGGCCACGAAGAAAAGAATGCTCTCTCTCTTTCACGTTCATCGCCAAATAACCAATCAGCAGTATCTTGCAACCAATTTAAAGGAGGTGGTACAGTTGCATCAAAAACGCTACTTGTAAACATATTAGCAAGTGACATTGCAAATATATCTAGCGTAGCTAAGCGTTTAAACTTTTCAAATGACTCAGTTCCTTGTTTAAATCCATACCTAGCAGCACGTTGATACGTTTGCCTTCTAAAACGTACTGAGTTCCATGCAAAAGGATGAAAACGTGTCATCATTTTACCGATTGCAGTTCTACTATAATTAGGTCTAAATGCACTATGGTATAAAAACTGAGTAGCTTCAACACCTTTTAATGCCATATTAATAACGTATGGGTCATTGTGTTTAATGTTTGGTATAAAATCTTTAAGATTATTATATGCATTTAAATAATGTGCAAAGAAACTATCTGTTCTTAATTTTTTCTCAGAAAAACGCATTGGGATAGCTGCGGCATTTGCAACTGCAGTAGTTATTTTATATTTCTTAGCAATTGAAAGTACATCAGCTTCACTCATATTAGGGCTTGTTTTAAGAGTCTCTTGAACTTCACGTAAAAATTCTTTTGCTTCTTTTCCTGCAAACTTTCGTTCAAGTGATGCTTCTGTTACATAAAACGTTTCATGCGCTCCATTTTCTTCTGCAAATCTACGTAAGTGATCTTTCGTAGTTATTTCTGTACCATCGTTAAGCTTTGTTCCTTTAAATATAGTAGCTAATAATTTCTTTTTATTAAATGTTGCAGTTGTAAAATTGTATAACCCTGCACTTGCTATTGTATTATGGCTACCTCCAAAAAGGTTCGCTACTGCTGTTTTAGGATGAGATAATAATGTAATTAACTGCCATTTAGCTTCTGCTGCGCCTATTTGATGTAATATTCTTGACAATGTTTGTCTTCTAGCTTCTGGACTTTGTGGAAGTTCCCCATAAAAAGGTAACTTAGGTTTGTCTTTTCTACCCCATAACTTTGTACTTATTTTATCTAAAGCATTCACTCCAGCTTCATCTGTTACATAATAAAATAAACGCTTATCCCATGTTTGAAATTTTTTGTTTTTTGCTAACTCAGATTCAGCTTTTTCTTTCATAGCATCAGAAATTGTATATTCTCTACCTTGAGCCATTCTTTGAGCCATAGATTCAGCTTGGTCTTCAAATATTTTTTCTACTGTTTTAAATTTAAGTTTTTTACCTTTTCTTTCTCTATCGTATGCTTTAATAATTGCTTCGTATTTTGCAATTTCTGCTTTTTTAAGACCAAATGTTTTAGGATTGTATAAAGTAGGCTGACCAAGTACATCTGTAGTATAGTCACGCATAAGGTTTGCCCAATCTTCAGTTATTTCTTTATCACCAAGAGGGTTTAATTCAACATATCTATCTATTGCTCGTTTACTAATTAATGTAGTAGCGTTCTTAAAGAATGAATTAATCCATTGTTCTTGATATGCTTCTATAACTTTAAATTCATAACTAGCTCCTGGCATAGGTTCTTCACCTCTAGATTGACCACTGCTAGGCTTACTAAAATGACCATCTCGTACTGCTTCTTCTTTATTTTGATATTTTGACCACAGATAATTTGCACCTTCTTGACCACTACCATTATCTAATGTAAGAGATTTACCTAATTGCGCTTCAAACATTGTTTCAAGTTCTGCAATCTTTTCATTTATAATTTTTCTAGTTATTGCATCTTGTGCTTCTTGAGTAGTGGCGTTTTCTATTCGTTTTAAATCATTCTTTTTAAATGCAAAACGTTCATCTATTTTCATTTCAGCAACAAATTCTCTTTGCTTATCTGTAAGCGTTGGGTCATAAATATATTTTTTTTCAAGATTTTTTCTTAATTCAATACGCTTATTTTCCATAAAGTTTTGCATTTCAATTAAACTTGCTTTTGTATCTCCATGAAACATTCTTGGAAAATAACGCCCTTCTACTTTACCAACGCCTTTAAAATAAGTAGCGTTATCTAAATAACCTTCGTATTGTATTGAATCTGAGGGTTTATACCTTTGTCTATATCGTTCTCTATATGCTTTTTGTTTGCTTAAAGGTATATCTTTAACAAATTGTTCTAATTGTTGTTCGTATCGTATGCGTCCTAACAATTCTGCACTAAATCCATTTTTACCTAACTCTTCTAATATATACTTACCATTTTCTGCTAAAGGTTTTAAATATTTGTTTTCTAAGTATTCAAGATTGGCTCTGCCAGTTTTTTCATTATACTTTAAATATGTATTTTGCTTATTAAATGCTTTGTAATCAGGTTTTTGTGCTTTTTCTCCCGTCAATGAATAAACATCTATTAAACTAAAATCTATATTTGATTTAGCAATTGTATTATAAACCTGACTTAAAAACGCATCATTCTGCTCTGCAATAGTGCGCATTAACTGCTCACCAGTAACTTCTTTTTGCTGACCTTTTTCGACTATTTTATATGTATTATCTTTTAATGAATTATATAACTTTTCGTTTTTTTTCCATTCTTTCCAATTAAAATCAGTTTCTAATTCATTCCTACCTTCGTTTCTAAGCCATCTGGTCATTGCTGCTTGATGAAGTTTATTTGCTTCACTAACACCATTAGGTAAGTCTAATATATCTTTACGCCACGTAAAAAATGCATCACGATCTTCTTGTGCAATATTGGTTACTATGTTTTGCAAATTATAGATACTGCCAAAACTATCTTGTAAATGTTGCATTGTACCCAATGGCACTTTAATACTTGTTCTACCAAGATTGCCTTTGGCATCTCTAAAATTGACTTCTCTAACTACTGGAATACTAAAATCATGTGCAAATTGTCTTTCTGCAACTCGTTGAGGAAATCTATATTTATCTAACCAATTTGGTCTATTTCCTTTTGGTTTTACAGATGTAATATATTCAAGAGTATTTGCAAAATGTTTTAAATCTGTATAAGTAGCTTCTTCAATGCCATACCCTACTCTATCTCTAGCTTCTATCATTTCAACAAACATATCATTAATTCTATCTAATGAATGTTCTGGTAATTTTTTAAAAGCTTCTACAATGCGTTTAGCATCAGCTTTAGCATCAGTTGGTGCTTTCGTGCTTTTATCAGATACTTTTAAATCAAAAAGATTTCTAAATGGAACTAATTCTTCAAATTTTTCTTTAATACCTTGGTCTTTTTGTTGAGGTGTTTCTGGACCTTTTTTATTAACGTTTTCCATTACAGGGTCAACACTAGCTTTTTTAACTTCAGCTTTTATTTTAGGAACAACTGCTATATCAAATATTTGACTGAATGTATTCATAAAAAGCTGTTTACTAGAGTTTGGTATTTCGTTAGTTAAATAAGGATAATTATGCCTACTTGTTTTATTATAAAAACCTTCAAAATTATCTAATTGTTCTTGAAGACGAGCAAGTTCATATCTTTTTCTTTTTGAATCTGGTAAAGATTTTACTTGCTCTAATTTGTTTTCATAAACAGTTCTTAATTCTTTAATGCTTTTTGTTTGAGGATATAAACTGCCAAGCATATACATATCAAAATATCTAGATGCATTAATAGGATTGATTCCTAGTTCTTCTGCGGTTTCAATAATGTCATTTCGTCTATTACGTATTTGCTCTTCTGCTTGTGCAGTAGTGTGTACATTTTTATTTTTGCGTAAAGATGGGTCTATAGAATGTATTTTTGCATAATCATCTTTAGAACTAATTGCTTCTATTGCAATTCTATCTGCAAACTCAATAAAATTTTCTTCTGATAAACCTCGTTTAAGCATATCGTTATATAATCGTTCACCAGCTTTGTTTTGAATCAATACGCTAGTTGCATCCATTAAATCATTTGTTTTGTAGGTAGTTTCTTTTACTGCTCTTTTTTTACCTCTTTTCTTTGTCCTTCTTTTACCAAGGTCAGGAACAATCGTCATATTCATTCTACGAATCATTTTTAACAAACTTGGGTCTTGAAATCCACCTTGAAACTCACGTAAAAAGCGATTGTATTTTTTAAAATCCATATTAGAAACTCTTAATGGACTTGGCTCTATAAAATTTTCTGGTCTACCATAAGCTTTTGAAAGTTCAATAAGGCTAGATTGAAAATCCAATCCAGTTTCATTAAATCTACTTAAATTATTTTGTACATCTTCTAAAGATGGTCTTCTCCCCATATCATCTTTTCTTCTATATAAATTTCGTTTTACATCAAAAATATCTGCATATTCAGGTAAATTCTTTAAATCACCAAAAATAGGTTTTCTATGTAATTCAGCACCAAATTGATCTTTACTTATTTTACCTTTTTTATTGTAGACATAAACTTTAGCATTAGGCATACCTCTTTGCGTTAATACATCTCTCATTTGTATTGCATCTATAAGTTTATAATAACCGCTAGAATCTGCAGTTCTTGAAGATGTTTCTAAAGAATGTTCTTTATATCCTCCAGGTCTATCTAACCCTTCTTTTGTAATAGAACCAAATTCCATTTCAGCGTATGGTTTATTGTTTCTATCATACAATTTAAAACGATCTTTACCCTTCATTTTTTTAGTCGCTTGTTTATTTATAACATCAGATAAAATAATATTTAAATACTCTTTAGCTGACACTATTTGCCCCATACCATCTTTACCAGCTTTAGCTGACATACCAGTTCGCAATAAAGCATTGGGCATATATTGAGATATGCTACTATTGATATATGTTAATTCGTTAGGTGAGCTTTTATCATATATAATATCATTTTTATTAGCCTTATTCTCTATTGAAGCGCCATTGCGTTCTAAATTATTTCTTTTCTTATAAACTTCTTTTAAATATTCCTTAGGCATACCTTGATAAAGAAATACCTTATCGCCATCTACATCAGCACCATCAATATAAAAATGGTCTTTTTGTCTAAGATAAGTACCATAATCATATGCACCATTTTTCTTTCCTGTAAAACCATCAAAATACAATACCCTAGTACCACTAATATCAGGACTAGGTACGCGCATAACTGCAATACGTAAATGTTCATCTTTAAATTTTTGTATTTCTTTTTTATTAGCACTTTCTAAAAATTCAGTGATTTTATTTCCCAAATGATATTTTGACAATTGCCCATCTTTTTGCCATATCTCAAGAGGCATTAAACCTTTTTTAGGTTTAACAGCTCCACCATAAAGTTTTCCATTTATTGAAATACCATCTTTTGATAAAGACAATGATTTTTTACCACTAGCATTAAGCACACCAAATTTACCTGCTAATTTCATCGCTTGATTTTTTGTTAAATACACAGTAGCAAGAGATGTTTCTTTTAGTCCAAAATCTTTATGTTCAAGTCTTTTTTCTTTAGTTCTAGTTGTTTTATTTCCTTTTTCTAAAACATAAATACTACCTTTTGCTGTTTTAAAACCACCTTTTTTAATTATTTTAAAAGCATTCCAAGCTCTTTCAAGTGTGCCAAATTCTTTATGTTTCATATCTTTCATGCTATGACCAAGCATAAAGTGATCTTCTCTAATTTCTTTATTCGGTAGTCTATTTTTAAATAAAGCGTGATTACCAGCTACCCAAGAAGATGCACTAAAATCGTATGTAGGATTTAAATATTTATCTGTAGTATAGCGAACTACTGCATCATTAAAACTTCCAGATTGGTCTTCTAAAAACCTAACTGCAAGATGATTATAATTCGTATCTTTAAATTCTTTTACTATTCTGTCTGAATACGTTTTTGATTCCATTAAATCAATATCATCAATATGCGTATCATCACTGCGTTTGCGTTCTTTATTTATTTTAAAAATGTCATCAACTAATTCTTTAACAACAGGACTTTTAGAATTACTATTTAAAATATCTGCAATTTGTTTATGCCCTATTTTGCTTATATTAAAATCTTTAGGAACTTTCATATTGGGATTTTCTAACATTTGCTGGACATAGTTGTTTTGTTTTTCTATGCCTAAATATGAATCTCTAAATAATTCCATTAATGCATTATGACCTTTTGCACTAATGTTTAACCCAGCAAGAGTACTATGCATTTGTCTTTTAATTGATACAGGGTCTAAAGCGTGTTTGTCTCCATATACTCCAAAATTAATTCGTAAATCTTCAAAATTAATTTTTGTTGTTTCAGGTACTACTTCTTTACCATCTTTGTAAAACTTGTATTCATTTTTTTCATTTGGATATGCAGTATAAGTTTTGCCAGGATTTACTTTAGCAGCAGATGTCATTACTATCATACTACCCTTTGTTGGCAGTACTGCATCATAGCCTTTTTGACTAGGATGTATTCCCCCTTTAAGTAAAAACAACTTACCATCTATTTCTGTGGCTATAGTAGGCTTTATATGGCTTGTAGTGGGGTCTAAACCGACCTCTTTTACTATTTTGTTAAATAGGTCTGTATGAAGAACAATATAGCCATCTACGTCACTTTCATGCATTCTTTTTTCAATAACTCTTTTGCCATCTTTAATACGTTCAACATTAAATGTTTCTTGTTTTATTGGATTATTTGGGTCTTTTGCACTTGCCACATCATCAACAAAGATTACATCTAATTTATTGTCTTTAGTAAAGTCTTTAAACTTATTAGGATTTAATTCATAGTCTTTACTAGAAAGCAAACTACTACGTTTAACTAGGTCTAATGCACTTTTAAATTGACCTTTAGGGTCATACAAATAGTTGCTTTTAAAAATGTCTTCGTGTAATTCTTTCCAATTGTCTTGAGTTTTTTTACTCATTTTATCAACGCCAGTAAGTTTTAAAAACTCCTGTTGGTCAAACTTAAAATGCTCACGCTCTTTTGGCGTTTTTAATATATCATTTAACTTTGCTTTTTTAGTATCGGGGTGATAAGTCCTTACTATTAACTTACCCTTGTCTTTTTCAGGAGTCCATATGTATTGACTTTTATTGGTTTTACCAACTTGCACCATAAGGTCAGCCATTTTTTCTGGTGTAAGTAAAAAGTCATACGATAATTCATTTTTTTCATTAAAGCGCATAACTTTAGCTAATGGATCATATGACTTATTACCTTCTATAATCTCATCTATTACATAAGTTTTACCATGCTTATATATTTTTTCGTGGGGAAGTATGGGATGAGATAAAATCTTACGTACTCCATTAGAGTACTCTTCTATTTTATTTAATTTATTGCTATCTAGATTAAATGAACTATGGTATTGTTTTTTGTTTTGCCTAAAACGCTCATAACTTTGCACTAATGCTCTATCTATGTTATCTGTTGGCTTAACACCTAATTCTTTATATACCTCGTTTTTAAATAATGCATATCTGTCAAATTCTTGTTTAACTGGGTCTGTAGTTTTTTCTACTTTAGTATTTTTTCCAGTTTCTAAGTCTTTTAATTCTTTAGTTCTATTTTTTAAATAATCAGAGCGTAGTTCTGGTATTTTATTTTTTTCTTTACTTATTTGTTCTTTACTAAAACCTGCTTCTATTAATAATTTTTCTGTCTGAATCCATTGTTTTTCAGCTTTTGATATTTCTTTTTTAATAAGTTCATTGCGTTCTTTAGAATTAAGTTTTTTAGTCCCTTCATAAATTACAACGTCTCCATTTTTAAGTACTCTACCAATTATTTGCTTACCTGGCTCTAAGTTAGAATCTGCTTCTATTCTCCTAACATTTACATCTTTCATTTCTAGTGTAAAAACATCACCTGCCTTGCGACCACTAGGTGTTCTTTGTGTTTTTTCTAAACCTTCGCCTGTTTGTTGACGTTCTTGTTGCTCAGCTAATTTCTTATCTACAGTTTCTTTAGCCTTAACTACTTTACCTGCTACTTCAATATCGGTTAATTCGTTGCCTTCTTTAGCTTGTATTTGTGTATTAACATCTCTAAAAAGCTTTTTTAATGTAGTATCAGTATCTAATTCAGATTGTATTTCAGCATTTTTATTTTGAGTAATTAAATCCTCTGCTGTAAACATTTTTTCTATATCATTAAAAAACTCATTTCGTTTTCCAAGTTCATTGTAAATAGAATTGTAATTACCTTCTTTAATTTGTTCTACTTGCTCTTTAGTTAACCCTTTATATATACGTTTAGTTTCACCTTCTAACTTGTCTGCTTTATATGTATTGATCTCATTACCAATGCGACTGCCTTCTTGAAAAATATTGCCTACTTCTTCATGGGCAGATACAATTTCTTTTTGTGCTTCAAACTTGTCTTTTTCTGTCATATCCTCACGTGATTTTTTGCCACGTGTGCTATATATGTCGTATCGTTCTTCAGCAAATTGATTTCTTAATTCTTGAGCAGCAGTTGAAACATCAAACCTATCAATGCCTTTAGCGTCACTAGCTATATCATTAAATTTGTTTCCAATATGCTTTTCAAATGTAGTTTTTACCTCTGCTTGTGCATCTTTAGGTAAAGCGCTAAACTCAGGGTCTTCCATCATTTTGTAGTTTTTCTTGCTTGTATCAGCAGAGTATTTATTAAAATAGTCTCTACCTATTTTTTGATGTACTGATGGATGTACAGAACCAAAATAAGCACCAAGCATATATTCATAGATTTGAGTTGCAGTATCAGCGCCATGCATAGTAGCGATACCACCTTGAAATGCACTTCCAGCCATTCCTTTTGCAATACCTTCTCTTAGTTTACTCTCAGCAAACTTTCTAACCATTGGACTAGGTGCGCCTATTGCTTTTTCTATTAATTGCCTATAATTACCTATTGTGCCAAATGCACCACCTGCTATAGCCCCATGTATAAAGCTATCTTTCATAGCGTCAGGGCCTTTCCAAAACTCACTAACTGCACTAGCAGTACCAAGATGCATTGCAGATTGTGCAACATTGCCCATAACAGTATCGCTTTTTAAAAAAGCATCTACTACCCTTCCTGCGTTACCTACATAGTTAGCAAGTACACCTTCACCTACCTCTTTGCCAAGAATTTTATCAGCAGCACGTATAGGAATAGATTTAGTAGCCATTAATGCATCACCAACAGCGTCTATTTTTCTAGCTAATACAGCTTTACCAGCTTTAGCAACAACACTAGCTCCTGCTTTAATAGGCCCACCTAATAAGCCAGGGACAAAACCAATTAGACTACCAACGCTTCTAGATATTTGTTGTGCAGAGGTTACAGGGTCTTTAGTAGAGCCACCAAAGATGTTTAATGGCCCAAGAAACCCTTCGGCTACTCCACCTATAAATTGGCTTACCCATCCAGATTGTTTGCTTTCTTCAACTTCCATATTTCTATTAAAGTTGATACCAGCTTCTTTAGCGTATTTAGTAAGTTCGTCTACTTCATCGTCATTAAAAAGATGAGGACTTACACGATAGGCATTTATATATTGTGCAAGTTGATTTGGTTCCATTAATTAATAGGCATATTTGATGGCGTAGATGTTGCAGGAGTAGATGGGGCTAAATTACTCATATTTTGTATAAGGGAATTTATTACATCTTGAGTTGCTCCATAAGCTTTAGTACCAACAGCTTGTATTGCAGGTCCAACAGGGCCAAATATAGGGTCGCTTTGAGCATTGGGGTCAAATGGTTTTATTGCTTTAGCTCCTTGAGGACCCATTAACATCATAAGATTTTGTACTGCTTGTACATTAGCAAATGCTTCATTTGATTCACCAGTAAATTTATCTTTATCGCCATAAAACCTTGGGTCTTGAAATTGGTCTTGTACTTCAATAAGCGCATTTAAAACTTGTTGTCTTTGTGGATTATTAGCTGAGGTTTGCATTACTTGTTGCACGTTTGCAGCTAACCCAGCAAACATATTTGGTTTATTTGGGTCTTCAGGGTCGCCTCTAAATGCAGATAATACGTCAGTCTCATTAAACCCCGCACCAAAAAGACCGCCTTTTTCTTTTTTTAATCCTTGTAAAAACTGTGGGTCAAAAGAATATGTTTTATCTGCTTCTTGTTGTTTCATTATTCTAGCTTGTTCTCTAGCCAAAATGCCTTGCTCTTTGTACCTTTTTAAATCAAACTCTAATCCTTTTTCCATTCTAGTTAAAGCAGCTTCTATGTCTTTTTCTTGCATACCTTCTCTAGACAATCTGTCTTTTTCTCGTTGCACTGCTTCAGCAATAATGTTTTTATTATTAATTCTTTCTCTAGATAATCTGTCTAATTCTGAAATTTTAGCAGAATTATCTAATCTGTCTGATTGTAATATTTGTTGAGCTTCTCTATCTAAAGCGTTTTCAGATGCAGTTGCGTCAAGCCTAGCTTTTAACGCTTCCATATTGCCATCTCGCCTAAATTGTTCTATTTCTTTTTGGAATGCATTACCACGTTCAAATAAATTTTCTGTGCTTTCTAATTTGGCTCTCCATTGCTTTTCTCTATTTATCCATTCTTTGTCAAATAATTCACCTTTCTGATCTCTATCTTTTGCATTTTCACCGCCTGTAAATTCTAATCTTTCTTTTTGCCTTAATGCTTCTAACTCGCCTCTTGTTTTTATTTTATTTATGTCAATTTCACCTTGAAGTAATTGACCTTTGCGAGTTTCTTCATATCTTTCTTTTATTTGTCTGCTTTCAATGTCTCCCGTTAACTCAGTTTGTGACTTAGTAAACTCTTGTCCAGCTATACGCTCAGAGGTTGCAAATATCCTATCTTCTGCTTTTTCTTTTGCTCTAATTGCTCTATCTTGCTTTTTATCTACCATTGCAATTAAGCTATCTGCAGTTTTACTTGCTTCATCACCAAAATCCCAACCTGTAAATGTTTGGTTATCTTGATTGCCTACTTTTACACCTAATGCATTTGCCATTAGTTACCCCCTTAATATGTTAAATTTAAATTTGGAGTATTAAGCCCAAAATTATTTTGAGAATAACCTCCTGCACCAGAAAGGTCATATTCACTTGGGAAATTACTCATTGCAAGACCAGTACTTTGAGAAGGAGCGTATGCACCACTACCTCCTGATGGGGCTGTTAAACCGCCCATTAAAGCACTTGCTCCCATTGCTCCTGCGGGGCCACCTAATAAACCACCTACTACTGTACCCGCAGTTCTCCAAAAAGCACCTCTTTGATTTGCTTGTTGATTATCATAAGCATCTTGCCTTCTTTGATTAGCCATTCTTAGATTGTATCTAGAGGTGTTTAAATATTGCCTATAAGCGTTTCTAGTAGCGGCGTTAGTCATATCTGTTTGCAATCCTCTAACATCTATACCTGACCTTAAATCACCCACTCTGCTACTTATATTCCCTGCACTGCCATAAGCTCCTGTAGCTAATTGCCCAAATTGACCCGCTCTTTGTAATCCAACATCTTGAATACCTGAATATCCTTTCCTAAGTTGCTCTCCCATTTGATTGCCACTTACTGCACTTAAAAGACTAGACATTCCCCCTTTACCAATACCTCGTTGAGCCATAGCTTGTTGCATATTTGTATTTGCTCTTGCGTAAGAACTACCAACATCTCTTCTAAGATTGCCAAATAATCTTTGATAATAAGCAGAATTAGGGTCAAGCATATTTCTGTACGCTTGTGAAAACTCATCCCCCATTCCTACTTGTTTATCTGATATTCCTTCTAAATTTCCAATTGCTCCTAACAATCCTTCATTGGGATTATAATCAACTGTATCTAATTTATATGTAAAATCGTGTTGAATATCATCGGGTCTATCACTATCACTAAATCCAAAAAAAGCCATACTAAACTCCTATTATCTATTTCTTACTTTCATAATGGCATATACCCAACCTTCATCGGTTTTTCCTTGTATTTCATAACTGCCATCATTTACTCTTGCAAGTCGAATATCTCCTGACTTACCTTTAAAACTTTCTTTTTCTTCTGATGTATTTCCTTGATTAACTGAATTAATTACATCATTTAAATCATCATATATTTTTTCAATTACACGATTTATTTCTACTGCCTCTAAACTATGAATAAGCAATGCTTTTTTCTTTGATATTGCCATATTATCCTGAACTATTCTTTAATAGTCTGTAAGCAACCCCTAACGCATCTACAGTTCCAGTTTGAGATGACAATACCCATTGCATCTTTTTTCCTTTTTTAGAAGTCAAAATAAAATTTGTATATCCACTAGAACCATCATTGGCAACTTCAAGTCTATTACTTTCATCAACATTAACTGCTATGTTTGTACCTAAAGAACCAGATGGGCTTCCTGTTAAATAAAAATTAGTAAATGATTTATCTTGAGTATCTCGATTCATTGTAATTTGTTTACTTGCCCAATCCCAAGACTTTCTATTTGACTTATCTGAATTAATATCATAAAAGTAACCATTGATGTTCCAAATTATTTCGCCATTTTCTCCTAATATAAAATCTTTTGGTTCTGCTGTTACTTGAGAAAGACCATTTCCTTTAAATAACCTCTGCCTATCCCATCTTTGTTTTACTAAATTGTATTCCCAAGTAAAATAAGTTGCTGATGTAGTTTTAAATGTAATTAAAAAAGATTTATTGTAATTGTGAAATGCTATTTTAGGAATATAACTAAAATCAATATTTTCCCAGCTGTAATTTGCATCTCCTCGTAATATAGCAGTAGAAATGTTATTGGCTCTTTGACCATCGTGAAGATAAATGCCATGTTTATCTGCAAAACACATTCCATACTCAGTTGAAAGAACTGAATCTTGACCTAAACACCCAATGCCATTCATTGATGATTCTATGTACATACTATTTGGCTCTATTCTTAAAATATTGTTTTTATCAAATACATAGATTCGATTGTTAAACGATGAAATTGCAGTAGGATAAATAGGCAATATCAAGAAATCATTAATGTAGTTAAACTGATCATAATTATAAGGCCTTGATTTAAAAAGATAGTTTGAGGCATCATCTAATTCTAAATGATAGCATTGAGCTACAAACAATTGATTATTTAAATCCGTAGATAATCCATAGTTTACTATTGTATCTTCAAGTATTTCAGAAATACCAGTTCTAGCATCATAAGAAGCGCCTACTACTCCATTGTGATTATATACTTTTCTTCTATATGTTCCCCAATCTGGATTTCCTGTTAGGTCTTCATTTATTTCTACGAATGTATTGTTTAGATTAATTGTATCTACATAGCGATAAAACCCCTCTGGAACAATTGAGGTATTTGCACCTTCTGCCATATAAATTGCAATACCTGAAATTCTTTTAGACAATACAGTTGTCGTTCTTATAATTAATTCAATATCAATAGCACTACCATCAGAAGTTATACTTGTAAAATCTCCAAGTGGAGATTCTTGATAGCCATCATAAACATAAGCGCATTTGTAATAATATTTTTTATCGTTTACATGAGAAGAACTAGCTCCAGTATTTGTCAAGTTTAATGCTAATTCAGATTGCATTCGGACTGTAAATATATCTGCACCTATTGAACTTGCAGTATTAGTAGAAGACATCCATCTGCCATTACCAGCACCTGCAAATAAATGAATATCTACGTTTGAACCATTATCTTTTAAATAAGGCCTTCCTTCGTTAATGTCATAAGTAGTTGAAGCGCTTGATAATTCTGCAATTGAAGAATTGGAATTTCCACTAATATTTGTTGGTTGCGAACCATATTTTAAATCAGAACTTGTAGTTGTAGAGGTATTTTGCACAGAAATAAGAAATTTTCCTTCCCCTGATGCAATTCCTTTAATATAACCATCATAAGTAACATAACTACTGCTTTCCGTTAAATAAGCAATTCCTCCTTTGTATGTAGCGCTTACGCTTGGAACATATCCATCATTAGCATTATTTTGAGTGCGCATTGCAATATCAGTTAATACAATTATTCCTCCTACATTAACATTTGAACTTCCATTGTAAAGACCATCTCCACCCCTTGATATTCCTTCTGCATTTTTATCTGTATAAATATCCATCAAAATACCAACAACGTCATTTGTTCCAGATATTTCTACTAAATTTATTTTAGGTATTTTGACATAAACAGGAGTGTTATTAGATACACCAGTTAATGAAAAAGCTCCCCTAGTATCACTTCCATTATTTGTTACTATTCCATAGCCAACTGTATCGTAAGGAGCTGTTGCTCCCCTGTCTCCACTTAATGTTACACTACCAGATAAATTAAAATCTGATGTAGGTTTTGTAAATAAATAATTATAGCCTTTTACAACAGTAGCAAGGTTGCTATTTCCTCCTCCATCTGCAACTGCTCCAGAAATCCACAAATAACTACCTTTTTCTAATATATCTGTAACAATCCAATGATTGTTTGCGTCTGCATTATCAGTTACATCTGCGGTTAATGGCCAATATGGAAGAATAGTAGCAGATGCAGTTTGAGTATACATTAATGAACCGCTTTTAAGAATCTCTAAAGAATCCTTATCTATTCTCATCCAAGTTCCAAGCCTTAAAGGATGTGTTATTGTAGTGCCATCTAAATCTTTATAAGCACCTTCTACTACTTTATAAGATATACTAGAAGTATCAATAACCCATAGATGACCATCTGAACCCATGCAAATAGCAGTAAATGAAGCGGGAACTGCATTGTCTTTAACCACTAATTTTCTTTTTGTAATACTAAAATCTGATATTTTTAATTTCCATATTACACTTGAACCATATTCAAATCCGTAAATATAAGTACCATCAGATACAGGTTTGTAAAAATCAGGAATTGAATTAGGACTTAGTAGCTTTGCATCAGTTAATTGCATTGTTGCAGGGGCGCTACCTCCGTACTGACCATGAGAGATCATTCCTATCCATTTAGGTTCATCATTTGCACCACCACCCATTCCAACGTGCAATTCTTTATTGTTGTTAATCATAGATGGCAATGCACTATGAGTTTCAGCAGTAGAAGACAAATTAGAAGAAACGGGTCTATCTGCGTGAATGTTATCTATCTTTTTAAATTTATTATCCGTATCGTCAAAAATAACGCCTTTGTGCGTTCCGCTATCGTTAATTTTAGAGAACCTATCAGCTTTTATATCTGATGTTGTCATTTGATATACAACAGTATCTATGGCTAAAGTTCCAGTATTTTTCCAACCTACTATATTTATTAAATTATCACTTAAAACACCTTCTTTTGTATAGGCTAATACTTGAACGTCCCCAACTGTATCTACAAAAGTAATATAACCACTAGAACCAAATGAACTAGCGTCTTCTACTTCTATAGTTGTTGCACCATTACTAACTGCACTAGAAGCAGTGCTACTTACGCCATAAGAACTAGCTACAGGAATAATAGTGTCATTTTTAACACCTTTTAACATTCCATCTTCAGACATTACATCTATGTTTAAACTAGAATTAGCGGCATCTTCAGGTATGTCTGTATCTGATGGAGTTGTAATTGTTCCAGATTGAAATCGTTTTATTTCGTGTAATTGTTTAGGCACTAATTATTTTTCCATTATATGTTGTAACTCCATCATTTATATCAAGAACTACTAAGTTAAAATTTCCATTACTTAAAATATCTACAATGCCAACATTGTGAGTCCAATTTGTAGGCCTACCTTTTAAATAATCTTTAGTCATATCAGTTAAACATCCCATTGAATATGCCATGTGGCTTCCTGAGATGTGGGTGATGACTGCTTTTTGGGAGTCGTGAGTATGCCCGTAGATGATGTTGCAACCCAATTGCAAGGCGTGAGTTCTTGCATGGGCAATTCCCATGTAGTGTCCTCCGTGGTAAGCAAATAGTTTGCTCCCGAACACTTTAAAGACTTCACCATAGTCGTGCCACTCATATCCACGTTCATCGAATTTGAAAGCTTTTCTGGAACCATAATGTTCAAGGTATGGGTTTTCTTCAACGAAGTGGTCAAACCATTTTTCGTGATTGCCCTGGGCGAATTGCTTTTTAGTGCATTTAATGGATTTAAGAACTTTGTCAATCCTATCAAGTCCTTTATTCCCTTCTTTAATTTCTTTTTCAATAAAGGGAAGTTGGTATTCAAGCGGAGGACGTTTTTTCTTACTCCATTGCCAATGAGAAACAGATTCGCCATCAATAGCGTCTCCTAATAATAGAAAAGCAGTAGGCTTTACTTGTTTTAGGACGTTTAAAGCACATTTAAAAGCCTTCTCATCGTGATTGGGAAAGTGTATGTCTGGAAAGACAACTACTCGCTCTTTTATGGTCATATATCATTCCTTTATCTCAAAGTGAACAAGATCATCAAAGTTGTTATCTTTGGTGGTTCTTGCGTTCTTACTTAAACTGGAATCCGACCAATCACCACCCCATCTTACATCAATTCCCATCTTTGAGGCTACACCAAGAACAAACCCACCTAAATAATGAAAATCATCCCTGGCATTCCAATCAATTGGATATGGAGCAATATCTACTGCTTTACCTTTTACGTGCTTACCAAACTTGGTTTTACTTTTACCTTGTGCAACAAGCTCATTCTGTCTCTCTTGACTTCTAAGACCTTCAATTACTGTAATATCAAAGTACTTAACTACTTCATTTAAAACATTAATAAGCCTACTATCTACGCCTTTTAAACGCTCTCTTGACCTTTTACCAAATTTTGGCATCTAGAATTTCCAAACCATTTTAACTACAGCCATTAAGACGTCCATACTTTCTTTTGCCAACGCCTGTTTCTCTTTTGCATCAATTTTACCGTCCTTTGACACTTCGTGATATTTAGCGGCAACTTCTTTTAATTCTTTTACTACAATGCGATATTTAGTAGCAACCATTGTGCCTACTGCACCTAAAATGATAACCATTAAATATGCAAAGTTTGTCCAATTCATCCATTCCATTTTATGATTTCCTTATTCTTATTATTTTATATCCTAAATAGATTATTGTCATAACAGCTACAATACATTGCAGTATTAAGCTTACGTTTGAAAGCGATAATCCATAATTAACTAAACTTGCTGATGCTACTTTTACACTATCCATGTTTTCCATTTACCCTTGATAGGCTTCCTTTTATTTCAGATACTTGATTATCTAAGTCATTAATTTCTTTATTTAAAGAATCAAACTTTCTATCAAGCTTATCATCTGATTGATTCCATCTATTAATAAGCTTTATAACCATACCTTCCATATTTTCAAGTGTTTCAGATTGACCTTTATTCTCTATTTCTAAATCTTTTAATGCAGATGCTTGTTCATTTCCTCTTTTGTTCATAGAGTAAACCATAAATATAAACATAGCCCCTACGACACCTATCATACCCGCTTCTGAGTATATTGCCAGAAAATCCACTTTTATTCCTCCTCTTGTTTACATTCATCACATGAACCATTTAAAGGTTGGTTTATTGGTTTATCGCATTCTATACAGTGAAATGGCATTGGCATTATTTATTCCTCATTGTTAAATCAATGTAAACTTTTAAATCAGATTTTATTTCTGCATTCCATTTTTTTAATTTTCCTAACTCATCCATAATTATATCTAGTCTATGTTGTAAATTTTCATGTTTCTCGTCAAATCTATTTAAAGTATCCTCTACTTTTTCTTTTAAAATAAATTTTACTACGCTGTATAATGCAAAAGCCAAACCCACGCTAAGAGCAATTGGAAATCCTAATTC
>CEQB01017506.1_pt1 | contig 29412 bp, 28 predicted proteins | sample 530581 | NCBI WGS metagenome assembly CEQB01 (sample SAMEA2620588, study PRJEB7988) | marine metagenome | biome: marine biome (ENVO:00000447); feature: deep chlorophyll maximum layer (ENVO:xxxxxxxx); material: "saline water (ENVO:00002010), including plankton (ENVO:xxxxxxxx)" | depth 75 m
AAGACAAGCGAAGTGCCACCCAGGACTTCAAAGACAAGCTCTTCGAGCCCGTCAGCCTGGGCGGCATCCGTCAAATCTATGTCTATTGCTATTATTGGGCACGCGCTTCCATATACGACTGAAAGGTTGTGCTCTTGGTAGTGCTCGGTGGCACAGAGAAGGTCATCTAGGGAGATTGCGCACTCACCTCGAAGCTGCCAGCCTTTGACAAAGACAGCCTTGCCAGTGGCAGGCATGAGGGTCTGAACCCCCTGCTCAAAGTAGCTTTCCGCGATTTCGTGGAAGAGTCGCGGTTTGATTTGACGCACCAAGTCATCAGATGGTAAATCCATCTCGTACCCCCGTTCGGGCCTTCCCCAGGCCAGGACTTGTCAAAAAGTGACCGAACGGTGTACGTAACAACTTGCTTGTGCAGTTACAGTTCCGTTTTGGTCTGTGATTGCTTCCTTTGGACTCGGCGGGGCTGCAACCTCGTCGGGTCTTTGGCGGCGACACACAAGAAGCTTAATAGCTCCTAGACTTCCAAACAATTCTCTTTTTAAGACATATGTCCGCTAGCGCACGCTATGCACGCTATGCACCTCTAGCTACGAAACCACCGCGTACTTTTTTCTTTTCTGCGAGTGTTTTTTTGATTCGCGCCGCAACCATGGTTGGCTGCTCCGGTGCTTTGTTTGTTTCAGACTGAGATTTCAAGCTCTCAAAGTAAGCGATAATTTCGCTACGCACGAAGAGCTTTTTACGGGTGTTTCCACCAATGAGTCGTGGCTGCGGAAATTTATCCGCCTTCACCAATCTTGAGATGGTCCACCGGGAGATGCCCAACAGGTTCGATACCTGCTGAACTGTCATCAATAGTGATTCTTGATTTGATTTTGACATTGAGGTTCCCCACCAGGTCGTCATGTGTCCCCCACATTCCACCCTGGCTTGAAGGGTTATAGGTATTGATTGAATCTAATAGTATGGTTGCCCACCGTGAGATCATCTCATGGCGCTCTGGCAAGTATTGATACTGGTTGTAGACTTCCTCGGTCACCCCCTGTGGTTTGTGCCCCAAGCTCCACTTGATGAGGTCCTTTGGAAAACCCAAAGCCCCCCAAGCAGTCGCTACGGTGCGCCTAATATCGTGTGGTGTCTCCTTGAACTTGCCCTGCACTTTCATGGCGTTGTTCAGGCCCATCTGCGTGTTGATGTGCTGGAAGATATTCTGCGTGCGGTCAGTCGGTCGTTTGCTGGCCCAGAACTGCCCCTCTAAGATCTTCTCTGCGACAGGTGAGAGGGGGATGATGAAGTCCCGGTCTTTCTTCTGGCGTGCTGCAGGCACCCTCAACGCAGGGATGCGGCCATTGAAGAGAGGGACCATGTCTTCCCACCGCGCATCGAGGATCTCCATTTTGCGAACACCAGTCAGCATCAGCAGGCGGATGGCACGCTGAATTTCTCGAGCCTTCTCATCAGACGTGTTGATCCACTGCTTGCCAATCGGAAGAAAGTCCCAGAGCCGGAAAAACTCACTGGCTCCGAATTTGCTGCTTCGCGGCTTCAGGTTTAGCTCAATGACGTAGTCGGGGAAGCTGCTGTTCGGGTCGATGCGGTAGCGCTTGCGGTTGTGCTTGAATGCCTGACGCAAGACCGAGAGAGCCTTTTGGCGTGAAATCTGACCAACACCACGACTGATGAGGGCATCGTTCCAAAGCTGAATATCAAGGTTGGTGATGTCGGTGGGGGCCCAGGTGCCAAAAAACGGGACGATGTAGTTGCGGGCGGCTGACTCGCTGTTCTTCCAGGTGCCCTTGCGCAACTTTTTACAGTCGTCTGTGGAGTTGGGGCCCTTGTCGGTGAGGTAATCGTCAATCATCTGCTTTACGTTGTAGTCGATGTTGGCCGTGCGGCGGTTCTTGATTTCGCCAGTGATGCTGTCCTCGCGAATGACCATGTCGACGCGACGACGCGCCTGAGCTATCGTGAGCTCGTGTGCCGTGCCTAGCTTTTGGCGCGGTCTGATGGGATTACCCTTGTCGTCATAGCCAACCACGCGCCGATAGAAGAAGACTTTTCTAGAAGCCTTGGCGTGACCCTTCCTTGGCGGCTTGCAGTCCACCTGCAGACCTACAGTGCGCGTGTCACTGAAGATCAGAGGCTTCGTGCTTCCAGGCTCAGCTAAGGGCAGAGCCTTGATGGACTCTGCTGTGAAAAGGAACTTCTTACTTTTCGTCATCGGACTTGTCGCGCTTCTGATAAATCGCCTGCACCGTTCGCCCTGATAGGTTGTCCTTGTGTCCATCAACGCCACTCGTTGCCAGCATACGGGCAACATGCTCGCACGCGGCGCCAATCCCATAACCCGCCTTTGCGAGCGCAGCGACTGCTTTCACTAAGGCTTGGTTGCGAAGTGCGGAGGCTGCCGGACGTCCGACTGGAAGCTCTGCAAACAAATCCTCGCGAGGAGGATCACTAAGATACTGCTCTGAGTGCTTTAAGAGTAGAGGGTGCGTGTCATCATGGAAGCCCGACTCCAACAGCGAAGAGTGCACTGCTCTTGCGAGCAGCCACGCACGTTTTGCCAAAGCTGCGCGAACACGCAGAAAGGCAAGACCTTTTGCCGTTTCTAGTTCGGCAAATTCGGCATCAATTTTTCTGTTGTCTTTGTGGTAGGCCCAGCCCGGCCTCTCTTTCTTTAAATGCTCCATAATTGCTTCCTTTTTGTCCCCACGACGGGGAAGCGGCATGCCTTCTGCCAAACCGCGAATTCTCTGGAAAGCACAAAAACGCACGAGGCATTCTTGTGCAGACCAACCGGTAGGTCAGGGAAATCCTGAACCCTTCTCGGCTTACCCCCTGCAAGAGGTAGGGCATCCACTCCGCGATTGCCGCCAATAAGCGCCAACGTTGTTTTGGGTGCACGTTGTGCATATCGTGCATAGTGTGCGCGGGCAAGCTCCAAGTGTCTGTTCTCAGGAGCATTTGTGTGTAAAGTGATACGGGTTTTGGTGCGGACGGGGCGAATTAAACCGAGTGATTAACAATCGATAAATGAATTTTTATGAGTTATTCCAGTAGCTTACGCTGCTCGGGTGGTCGTTTTTGGGTCGATTACAACCACTTGTACTTTTATTACATTTTTTTTGGTTCTGGGAAGGATATACCTGGGGGGAACCCAGGGTGGGGGGAGAGGTGAGAGAAAAGAAGAAGGGAGGGTATAGGGGTGAGAACGCGGTAATAATGTAATAATAATAATATTTTTTAAGGTAAGTAGTAGTAAGTACTAGGTTTTCTGTGTTGAAGCCGTATCACATTTGCTGTTCTAGCCGGTGATAACCGGTGGTATTTACACACAATTTTTCGCTGAGCCACGGTCAAATTTTCCCCGCCCACGGTCAACTTTTCGTGCGCACAATTATCTCATCGCTGTTCTGTGAGCTTTTCAGAGGGGCTGGTAATAATTGAGGACGAGCTCACATCTCGAGATTTGGAAATGTCGCACGTTTCGCACGTCGCATGGGTTGGAAGGTTTGAAACGTGGCAAGGTGTCGCACGATTCGCAGGGTTTCTAGGATGGGAATTCTATCGGGGATTGGTGCTATTGGTTGGGTACGTCATAGGGTACGGGATCCACTACATAGTCAATACTCGGTCTGGATCCCTATAAGGCCCTAGGGGCCCTTGGATTGATTCTAGGGGCCCCAAAACGACTGTACCTAGTCAGCATAGGAACAGGACGCAAAAAAGCCTAGGGGTTACCTAGGCTGGTTTGCTTGGGTTGGGTTGGGTACCTAGCTAGTCAAAATCCCCAGGCTTGAACCGGTGGGTGCAATCCTGATTGATATCAGCCGCCAGATTGCAAATCGACGCAGCTAGATGGTTGCCAATGAATGGAACCACTGAAAATAGCGCAGCTAAAAGGATTAGATTGAAGCTTAAAAAATCTCTCACTCGTTATTGCCTCCGCTCATAGGGTGATTTTTAAGCAATTCAGCCCGATCCCAATAGTGCTTAAGGCTTTCAATAGACTTATGCCCGGTCACAGCTTGGACCCGTGCTAGGCTGGTACCTTTCAAAGCTTGATCAGTAGCAAATCCAGCCCTGATACAATGCGGGCTATACAGCTTTGGATCGATGTCAGCCGCAATTAGAAGGCCCTTAAACACCTTGTCTAGTCCGCTATGACTTAAGCGCTTGGACCTGTCGAGGCTATCCCCGCGTCGAACCCGGCACCACAACGGCCCGTAGCTCAGCCCGACAACGCCTAACCATTGGTTCAGATTGTTGTAGGCGTCTAAAATGAAATCATGATTGATTAGTTTTTCTCGTGCTACATCCGATCCTTTCTCCAGAACCGACAAGACATAGCCTTGATCGGTTGATACGATGTGATCGACGTCTAAACCGAGCAGTTCTTTTTTGCGGCTGGCTGTAACCCATGCTGTGGTGATCAAAGCTCTATCCCGTACACCTCTATTGGTATCGGTTGGGATAGCGTCTAAGATTTGCTGCGCAATCTCTAGCGTCAAAGCTTTCTTAGACTGAGTCGGCTTGAGCGCAAGCTCCCGTCTAAGCCCCTTCATTAGCTTTTCTAGGCGCAAGTGCTTCAGGGACGGATCCCAACCAACCAGAGCGGAGTAATGCTGTTGAATGGTAGATAAGGCCCGACCTAGGCCACCTTGCTCTATTGGTAGGCTTAGGGTGATTAGGTAGAACCGGGTTGACTCCTGCCCTACCTCATAGCGGTTAACCTTGCAGTATTCTAGATAGGCGTTAACAGCCCCCCTGTAGGCTTTAGAGGTAAGGTTTGATTGAGCTTTGGACTCGAGATCCTGAGAGGCTTTCTCAAGTGCTATGCTGGCCTGATTTAACTGAATGATTTGAGCGCTCATAGAATCCCTCCAACCGCCTGCAGGCTAGAGCGGATCACGAAACCAGAGTTATCTTGTTTGGCTTTCCCTAGTTCTTTCAAAACGACAACAGAGCCCGGCTTATCTAAAAACCGTCGATCGTCAATTGTACCGTCTACCACTGGATAGCCACACCAATTACCAGCCTTCATGATGCCCTGGTAGACTGGCAAGCTAAAAACCATAGCTACAGAAAAGCCGCGTTCTAGAGCTAGCATTGCCTTATCGTGGTTATCTTCCTTGCGACTGAATGTTAGATGGTAGTTATCAGGTAAGGACTTCTTAAGCCGACCCAGGATAGCAGTGTAGTCATAAAACTGGATCCGCTTATAGCTGTTGGAACCATTGAACATATCGAAGATCCAGCGATCACCATTCATAGCCTCATGAGGTAGATCACTGGTCCCATTAAGCCTAACAGCTACTTGGTATGGTCGCTTTGATAGTCGGCTTAGTTGGTCGAACAATAAGATAGCCCAAATGGCTCTGTGTTCAAAATAGAGACGGGTTCTCTTAATCCTACCAGCTGTAACGTTGCAAATAGCGCCATGGCCCGCAGTAAACAGACAAGCAAACTCACATCCAGCTGAGCGACTAGGGCAAACCTGATACCCGCTTGAGCCAGCGGCGGCAAAGTGCATAACGAACGATTTAAGTAGGCCTTTGCTAGCCTTGTTAGAGGCTTCCATCTTGTGTTGGCCCTCAGAGCTAAAGAAATCCGGATCATCCACTAGTCTCATTAGCTGGCGTCCAATTTCGCGGGCCCAAAAAATGTCTGCCCTTAAGACTGGAATCCCGTGTTTCAAATCTCGATAAATTTGGTTGGCTTTTTCCCTGTCATATTCAATTGGGGCCAGTTTTACATAGTAACGATTCTTGTGCTCTTTGCTTACCAGGTAGGTTCTGAACTCGAGTTGATTGTTTGCTTGTGCTTTCATTTTCTTTGCTTCCTTTTGTGGTGGGTAGTTTGATTAGATCCAACGTACTTCAATAGGTCGGGCTGATTTGGTTGACTTGAGGCCTAGATAGCTTGCTAGGGAATCACATTGCTCGTCATTGCTGAAGCCGCGCACTAGTTTAAAGCTTTCGAGATAGAGCGTGTAGGCGTAGTTTCCGTGACCGGGGATATCGTTGGGACCAAAGCTATAAAGGTCAGATCGATCCACCTTTGTAATGGATTGATAATCCTTTCCTTTTTCCTTGGAACCAGCGGCGTAAAACTGGACCACTAAGCTATCCAATCTGGTGTCCATTGCACCGGCATCACAAAGGGTTCCAATCATGGCTTTATGGAGCCGATAACGATCTGGGTTGCGTCTAACGTTGGGCTTTCCCCTTCTAGGACTCGATCCCATTGAGGGAAAATAGAGCGCAAAGTATTTGCCATTAAAAGCAATGCCGACCTTGGCATTTAAGCCAGGCCTCTCGTAGAATTTATAGTTGTTCATGATTTTGCTTCCTTTGCTTGTCTTAAGAGTATTTAGATAGGCGCAGTGGTAGAGATTCCAATGCCCCACTAACTTCCATTAACTCATCGGTCATTTTTTCTTGGTCATATTCAATTTCTTCGAAATACTCATTGATAACGAAAAGAATAGCTTTGGCTTCTTCAAGGGTAAGAGTCAGAGTGATTGTTGGTGGTTGCTTAATTGTTGCGCTTGCCATTGCTTGTGCTTCCTTTGCTTGTGTTTGTGAGACCTAAAACAGGCCCTTAAGCCCTACCACTGCAATGATAGGGCCTGGGGCTTGCCTTAAGCCTCTCCACCATTCTCGCGTACCTCTAAGAGTAGCTGTTGAAGTACTGGCTTGTGTTGTTCTGAGATAAGACAAAGATAGCAATAGCCACTGTTCACTTCGTCCGATCTATGCTCCTCGACAACTCCCCGCTCGAAATTAACGCGGTATTTAGGAAGGAACGCTTTCTTTAGCTGCCGGTCTAATTGGATGGCGAGCATGTTAGGGCTGAAGCGTTTGATAGTCTTTTCGCTGAGCTTGAAAATGATGGTCATTGTCTTACCACTCCCCATAGACGCCAGAAGACTGAAGCGAGTAGCCATAATCACCGGGCTCAACTGCCCAAACGTGAAAATCAATTTCACCGTGATCGACCAGGTTAGTGATGACGTTCCACATGATTAGACCGTTCTCCACCAAGCGCTCAACTCGGATAGGTTCGAAGGTGTTAACGTCGCAGGAGCACGCCTTGACGTATTGCATTGCTTGCTCTGGTGTAACGTCGCCACGTGTCTCAGTTGGATTGAGTCGCTCTAGCAGGTTGGTGAGTTTTGATTGAAAGGTTTTAAGGTTCATTGTGTTGCTTCCTTTTGCTGCAGGTCTGAGAGTCATCTCTCAGATCTATATTGCTACAACTAGTGGCAAGTAACAACTAAGAGCGCACAAGAATAGTTATACGTACTAAAGGTTATGATCGTGGCCTACTGTGGGTAAATTTTGAGCCTAAAGCCAGAGAAAGTCAGAAAAAGCCCAATAAAATCAGGGACTAGGGTATACCCCTACCCCGGTTTGACCCTGCGTGCCCGATGTGGGTCGCTACATCTAAATTCCCACCCCAATTTACTTCAGATCTTGCCTATTAGGTTGTTATTTGCAACTATTGGTCTAGAAGGAGGTAACCCATGGGTGACACCGGTTACAAAGGACCAAAACTGCCAGAAAAGACGCAACTTGCGCTTCCAGAAGGCACCTTGAAGAGGGTAGAGACGGTTGCGGAGCTAGAGGGCCTAGGTAAGGGCCAATACATGCGACGGGCGATTCTCGTAATGCTCTCAGACTCAGAACGGCGATTTCAAATCGCAAAAAAGGAAGACCAATGAACGAGCTCATAAAAGACCACATGCCGTGCGACGAGAAAATGAAAGACACCCTCTACGCTGGCTGGCTCGAAGGGGCCAAGGAGGCTGTCGATGTGGCGGTCTCTCTCGACCGTGGCGGCAAGGAGCACAATCACAATGTACTCGAGGCCATCCGCAATTTGGCACCAATTCTCAAGGTCTTGCAGGGCCATGTGGCAGCCAACAACGACTGAACACCAAGAAGTCCGTTCACAAAAAAGGAAGCAAGCAATGATTCACACATCCATCAGGTGCAACGGCTGCGGCTGCGAGGAGCCTGTCGTCAGAACCGCTGACAACGGGCAGCTTCAACCCCACAGTGTTCGCACGCGCCTAGAGAAGCTAGGCTGGCGCGTTGGCCTTCCAGGCGGCAAGGACTACTGTCCTGGGTGCCGTGACACCAAAAGAACCTAACCAAAGAACCTGGTCATTTTTTCGCGAGTGACCGGGTTCTTTTTTTTGGCGACCAGCCCCGTACAGATCTTGTAGCAAATCGCGAATCCCGCCTTTCTTTTGCCTCTCCTGGCAACCCATTCCCGTGTTAAAAGTAGAAGACCTGGTGACAGTTTGTACCGTCGCTGGTCAGCGTCGAGGGTTTCGCTTCCTTTGTTTCCCTCGACGCTTTGACTCTCATCTTGCAGCGAGACCTTATGGCGAAGCGATACGACAGCAGTAAACTGTCAGTGCAGCAGTTCAGGCGTGGTGAAGATGAAGCCCTTGAGAAAGTCAGGGCCGAGCTGCGTAAAGAAGCCAAGAAGACCCCCATCAACAAGAAGCTCCATCTCGAAGCCGAGGCTAGCCTCGTGCCGGATGTTCACAGTTTGATTGGCACAGCCTACCACATCATCGACACTGAGCTGCGAACCCTGAAGTCATTGAGCCGCAATCAGTACGAAGGGCTCGACAAAAACCAGGCTGCCAATTTTGCCGCCATCGTTCGGTCCATCCAGACCCTGAACAACGTTGAGATGACTCTGCGTGACCAGAACGCTCTTGAGGCCCTGCCTGATGACGAGCTCAGGAAGCGTGCGAGCGATGCGTTCCTCAAGCTCGACAAACGACTGCAGAAGGTGATCACCGAAGAAGGCAATAAGCTTCAGGCAGAGCGAGCCGGAAAGGCGCACGGTAAACGCGATGGATGACCTGATGCGCGACAGCGTTAGCCACTTCGGCCATCGCTACGAAACTCGAGGTGCCGTCACAGAGGCCAGCCCTGCATTTAAGCTCGAAGAGGAGCTAGACCGTCCTGCGCTCCTTTTGCGCCCAGCCGACTCTAACGACGCAGCGTTCATCATGGAGACCTGGCTCGACGGTCACGCTAAGCAGAACAAGGGCCAAAGCGTCATCAGTCTCTTCAAGCTCCACCGTCCCATCGTTGAGGACTTGCTGGGTGAGAGCTTCACCTACGTCGCGTGCAACCACGGGATGACCGACCAGATTTACGGCTATCTCTGCGGTCGCAGATACAAGTTCGACATCATGGGTAAGCAGAAGTCTCTGCTCATCATGCACTGGGGACACGTCAAATCAGCGTTTCGAGGCTTCGGCATTGCCGGGACCATCGCTGAGCGTGTTTTCGGTTACAAACGAGGCCAGAAGGTGCTCTACACGCACCAGGGTCGCATTTTCAAACAGCTCAAAAAGAGCCACAACTTAGAGTATGCTCCCCGTTGTCTAACAGCGGAGGGGATTGATGCATATTTGGATCACTATGTGGCTGAGCGAATCAAGCACTACGGAGGACATCGTGGACGTAAAAGCAATAGCGCTTCACCGAGACGCTAAAGAAGTAAGGCATCAAAGACGACTGACACACGGAAGCCTGTGTTCGCTTGAGCGACGCGAGGATTTTGTGGTGGCGACCTTCAACGACGGCTACAGGGTAGCTGTTCCCATGACATCCATCAGTTTTATCGAGCTTGGCGACGGTCCATGGGAGCGAAAGCCTGCTCCAGCGGCTAAAAAGAAGGGAAAAACGCCCGCTCCTAAATTCAGGCGCTCCAACCCTGCCGAATCCAGCGCCGCGTCATGAGTTACAGCACGAAGAAAAAAGCCGCTGTTGATGAGCGTGCTGTTCTTCGTGAATTTACCCGGCGTTTTGGCAACGTTGGCGACCTCGGTGCGCCCGGAGAGACGCCAGATCGAACATTCCGGTTTCGAGAATCACTCTTCGAGCAGCAGCTTGCCCTGATCGACTCAGAGTCACGCCTCAAAGTGGGTTGCTGCAGCCGTCGCGCCGGTAAATCAACCGCAGCGGCTATGTATCTGATTGAGCAGTGCCTGCGCTACCCTGAAAGCCTCTGCGTTTACCTCGCCACCAGTCGTATGGCAGCAAAGCGCATCCTCTGGCTTCTTTTAAAACAGATTGGGCGTCAATATGACCTCAAAATCCGGTATCAGAACACTGATCTCATCGCTCACTTTCCAAATGGCTCTCGGATCGAGCTTCACGGCTGTTCTGATGCTGGTGACCTCGATCGACTCCGTGGTAACAAGTTTCGGTTGGTCGTCATCGATGAGGCGGGCCACTTCAACAAGATTCTAGACGAGCTGGTGCAGGAAACTATCGCGCCTGGCTGTATTGACCTTGATGGGACGATTGTCCTCATTGGAACACCGTCACCCCGCCAGCACGGTCTATTCTACGAAGCGTTCCACAACCCGGCGCTTGGCTACGAGAAATTCCACTGGACGCTGCACGACAACCCGTATTTGAACAAGAACGGTCGCTCCACGCGCAAATGGCTCGACGACCGCATGGCACAGACGGGAATGACCGAAGAGAGCGCCGTCTACCAGCGTGAGTGGTGCGGGCGTTTCGTGCAGAGTGATGACAGCCTGGTCTACAAGTACAGCAGCAAGAACTTCTACGAAGAACTGCCGCTCGACCATGAGTGGTTCAGAGTCATCGGCTGTGACATAGGTTTTCATGATGCCAGTGCCTTCAGTGTGATCGCCTATTCGCCGACGCATCCGGGGGTTTTCCTTCTCGACTGCTGGAGCCAGACAAAGATGCTCCCGACTCAGATTGCTGAGAAGCTCTCTGAGCTAATGGCTGAATACAACGCGACCTCCATTCAGATGGACACGGCTGGTGCCGGTAAAGCCATTGCAGAAGAGATGAAGCAGCGGTTCGGCCTGCCGATTAAGGCTGCGAAGAAGACCGAGAAAGTCGCCGCCATCGAACTTCTCAACGGTGAGCTCGCGGCAGGCAGGTTCTTTCTGCACAAGGATAGCTCAATTCTCGAAGAGTGGTCTGTGCTGAGCTGGAGCCCGTCGCACAACAAGCTCATGGAGGACAGCCGCTTTCCGAACCACGAAAGTGACGCCACCCTTTACGCCTTTAGAGAGGCTCGCAACTACGCTTGGCGCGAACGCGTGAGGCATCCGCCTATAGGCACCAGAGAGTACGTTGAATGGGAAATGGAACAGTTCTGGCAAAAGAAGAGCGGGCAAATCGAAAACAACAACGGCAAGAGCTGGATGGAGACAACGTGGACGTTCAACTGACAAAACTCCAGGGCTTGATCGACCTATTAAAGGCGAACAACATCAACTACTATAAAGACCAAGACGTTGAACTGCGCTTTGGTTCAGCACCAAGTCAAACGTCAGTACCGCCGCCGAAAAACGACAAACAAAGCCAACAGGATGAAGAAGACATTCTGCTTTGGTCGGCGGGGTAACAAATGGCAAAGCGCATCTATGACAAAACCTATTGGTGGCAATCGAAGAAAGACTATTACGCAAGGGTGATGGCGACCATTGACGCACTGCGTGAGCAGCATAGCGCCCGTGAAAAAGAGCACCTGCTCAACATGCGACTCTATGGCAACGTCTACACTCGCGACCTCAGCCTGCAGGGCTACGCGAAGCCTCAGAGCCATCGACGCCACCACCGGGTCCAGATGAACATCTGTCAGGCTATGGTCGACACCATTTGCGCAAAGGTGACCTCACAGCAGACCAAGGTCCAGTTTCTGACCGAAGGTGGAGACTTCGTCTCACAGCAGAAAGCAAAACGACTGACAAAGTTCTGCTCAGGGCTTTTCAACATGTCCAACCTCTACAGGGTAGCTCCGCTCATTTTCCGAGATGCGGCAGTTCTCGGTATGGGCGTGATGAAGATATTCCAGCGCGACGGCAAGGTCCTCGTAGAAAGGGTTTTCCCAAATGAGATTATTATCGACGATGCGGAATCTATTTCTGGCGAGCCTCGCCAGTATTTTCAGCGCAAATTCATCCCCGTCGAAATTCTCAAAGGAATGTTCCCCAATAAAGCCAAGGAAATCGAAAATGCCGAGCGAGTCGATAGCGGAGACCCCGGAGTTTCAGCGATGGTGGAATGCATCGAAGCCTGGCATCTCCCATCGAGTGAAGGAGCCGACGATGGACGCCATTGCCTTCTCATTGATGGCGTCGATCTATTCGTGGAATCGTACGAACGGACAAGGCCTCCTTTTGTTTTCCTGCGCTGGACCCCACGGATGCTGGGCTTCTTTGCAGAAGGACTCTGTTCACAACTGACCGGCTTGCAGGTCGAGCTGAATCACCTCTGTCGTCAAATTAGTCTCAATATGCGACTCGCCACACCAAAGTGTTTTATAGAATCTGGCAGCCAGATCTCGAGTGGCACCATTTCTAACGAGACATGGGGCATATGTGAGTACACCGGCACACCTCCAAGCTTCTTTGTTCCACAAACGACTGCTCCAGAGGTACTGCAGCACTTGGACCGCATCTTTGCGAGAGCATACGAGATAGCCGGGATTTCATCTCTCGAAAGCCAAGCCAAGAAGCCTGCTGGCCTCGAATCAGGGGTAGCCCTTCGGGAATACGCGACACAGGCATCGACAAGGTACGCAGCGATTCAGCGGGCCTATGAGTCGATGTTCCTTGAAGCCGCTGATCATATGCTTGAGCTGGTTCGCGCCGCCGCTGATGATGGTGAAGATCTTGATGTGATGTCTATCGGAGAGAAGGACCTTCAGCGAATCAAGTGGAGCGACATCAAGCTCGACAGAGAAGATTACGTGATTCGCAAGTGGCCGACGAATCTCTTCAGCGACTCACCAGCATCGAAGCTCCAGAGCGTAACTGAGCTTGCCCAGTCGGGGTTGATTGATCCGGCCCAGGCTATGCTCTTGCTGGACTACCCGGACACGGAGGCTCTGACGCACCTATTGACAAGCGATTATCACGATGTGATGCACATCATCAGTCAGATGCTAGAGCACGGCAAGTTCATCCCACCAGAGCCGTTCCAGAATCTCCAGCTTGCCACCAAGCTTGTGAACAGCGCTTACCTGCGGGCGAAGACCCAGGGGGCACCAGAGGACCGGTTGGACTTGCTTCGGCGCTACCTGGAAAACGCTGCGGCTCTCTTGGCTGAAGCTATGCAGCCAATGGGTGGAGCACCTGGTGACATGCCTATGCAGCAATCAGCCCCATCTGCCGCAAGCGGTGGGTTGCCACAAATGGACCCAATGCAGGACGTGGCTGCGCTGCCGCCACCCGTTCAATAAGGAATAATAATGACTAATGAAAACGAGAGTCCGTCTTCGGATACCCCAATGCCTGAGGCGGAATCAGGGGCGTCAGCTCTCCCCACGGCTGACGCTCCACCTCCCGCTGAGCCTGATTTTAGTTCGCAATTTGCTGCACTGTCCCGCCAAGAGCGCGAGCTGCACCTTAAACAGAGAGAAATGGCAGCAAAGGAAAAAAAGCTGTCAGAAATGCAGGAGCGAGTGAGTCAGTATGAGAAAGCGGCTGCGCTTGCCAAAGACAACCCTGAGGCTTTTCTTGAGGCAAACGGTATTTCCGTCCAGCAGCTTCTGAGTCGCGAGCTCAACGGTGGTCAAACACCAGAGTCCGACCTGCTTCGTCAGCAGCTTGACGCGCAAGCTAAGCAAATCGAAGATCTACGACAGTCGCAAGTTGCAAAAGAGCGAGAAGCTGAAACACAACGACTGGCACAGTTAAAGACAAGTTACGTTGACCAAATCCGAGAATGGGTGGATAATAGTGAGCGTGGCGACAAATATGAACTCGTCAAGGCGTCGAATGCCTACGAGACCGTTTATCAAGTGCTTCAACAAGAGTACAATTCTAGCGGTCGCGATATGGGATTTGAGGCAGCAGCTCAGGTGGTGGAAGACTACTACCGAAATGAGCTTGAGCGGTACAAGGACACCCGCGTGCTGAAAGAATTGTCCGGTGGCTCTTCTGAGCCTATGCAGAAAGAATCGGCATCTAGCCCTGCGGTTAGCGAGCAAAGACCTCGCACTACCAAAACCCTTGAGAACACCCCGGTGGCAACACCAGCCGAACCGGAGCGTCCTCTCACCAGAGATGAACGCCTAGCGAAGTTCGCTGAGTCGATCCGCTGGGTTTGATAGCAGGAGCTTGATATGCCTACTTCACAGTTAGGTTTAGGAACAGTTGGCGGAACCGCCCTGTCCAGTGCTACCGGAACGGGTATCACCCTTGATATGTCTGCCGTTCAAAACGGCCTTAAAGAACTCTATGACCGTGGCTCGTGGCTTGCAGCCTTGTACGAGCATGACGGACTCTTCACTCGACTTCCGAAGTACGAAGGATTTACCGGTAGTTATTATCCGGTAGTCGTTCAGTACGCGCCGAACTCTCGCCGAAGCCAAGACTTTGGCAGAGCGCAGGATAACTCGTCCTCTTTTGAGATGACAAAATTTTTGGTGCACCGCGTCAGAGATTACGCTTTTGCGACATTAGACGCAGAATCGATCATGGCTACTCGTGGCGACGCAGGAGCGTTTGCCTCTTACATGGACGTCGAGATTAGCGGTGCGCGCTACGCGCTTCGTCGATCACTCTCACGCTCTGTCTATGGTGACGGTTCCGGCAAGATTGGTGTTGTACAGTCTTCGACGCTTTCTGCACCAAACACTACCATCGTTTTGACCAAGGCCAACGACATCGTCAATTTCGAAGTCGGGCAAGAGCTTGAATGCGTTAGAAACGCAGATTTTGGTTCAACGGACACGGGTCACCTAAAGGTTAGCTCAGTTAACCGTGAGGCTGGTTCGTTTGTTGCTTCCTATGAAGGCGGCTTCGATGCGGACAACGCAGTTATCGGTGGCGGCAAAGGTCGTCTCTTTATGCGAGGCGATAGCTCTGCAACAGCAGCAAACGCTAAGCGTATGAGCGGTCTTGATGCCTGGATTCCGGCAACGGCTCCAACATCCGGCGACAGCTTCTTCGGCGTTGACCGAAGCACCGATGTCTCGCGCCTTGCGGGACACCGTTTTGCTGGTGATACAACTGACATCTATCACGCATTCGTCTCAGCTTCTGAGCGACTCGGTCGTGAAGGTGGCAAGCCTGACCATATTTTCTGTGACTACGGCACGTACACGTCGCTGATGAAGGAAGTGACTACGGCGGGCGCTGGCTACGATCAGAACACCAACAAGGGCGTGAAGATTGATATTGGTTTTGGCAAGACGCTTGAGCTTGGCTTCACCAGCATCGTGATTCACATGCCTACTGGACCAATCACGGTGGTGCCTGATGCCGATGCGCCAGCAGACACAGCTTATATGATCAAGCTTTCAGATTGGGAATTGGCATCTCTCGGGATGTGCCCACAGATCCTTGACCTAGATGGCCAGTCGGCTCTTCGCGTCTCAAATCGAGATTCGATTGAGGTACGTCTCGGGGCCTACTGTAACACTTTGTGTCGTAACCCTGGCAACCAGGCACGGATCGACTTCAGCTAATGAAGTCGGACCCGGCACGGGAAGCGGTCCTCATCCTGCAGTCTTTGAAAAAAGATGAGCAGGGTGAGGAAGCGCCATCCCAGAGCAACAAAGAACTAGCTCTCGATGCTGCTATGCGTCGCGCCTATGAATCCGCCAAGGGCGACGATTACAGGGCATTCGGGAGTGCATTGATTGATTTGTTGGACATCCATCGAGCTGGCGGCGGCTTGGATGCCTGACGAGGGTCGGGAGGCGGCGCAGCTTCCCGGCCCAACCTTTTGGGAGGCGAGATGGCGACTTTCGAGCGTTCAGATTTGATTACTCGGGTTCGTCGTCGCGCTGACCAGGAGAACTCTGAGTTCGTTACAGATGACGAACTCACTGATTACTTGAACCGTGGACTGAGTGAATTGTGGGACATCATCGTCATGTCCTTCCAGCATTACTCAGTTTCGACAACCGAGTTCACCACCCCATCAACGACTGCTTTCAGTCTGCCTGATGATTTCTACAAGTTAATTGGCGTGGATTTTACAGCCAGCGGGACAAGCTACGCTACTCGCGTTTTGCCGTTTCAGTTCCAGCATCGAAACACCTACCAGTCTCCCCTCGGGACTGCTTCTGGTCTCAATTCGATAATGTACCAGCTTGTTGGCGATGAGTTTAAGGTCATCCCAGAGGACTCGCCACCAGCGGGAACCATCAAGCTCTGGTACATTCCAGTTGGGCCTCAGTTCAGTGATGTCGAAGACACAGTGTCTGGGATTCCTCCTGGCTACGAGGATTACGCGGTAACGTTTGCTGTCATTCAGGCAAAGGCAAAAGAAGAAAGTGACATTGCCTTCGAAGTATCAAACCTTGAGCGCCTGAAGCTCCGCATTGAACAAGCAGCTCGTCGCAGGGATGCAGGAGAGGCTAAGTCTATTGTCAATGTTGGCAATGGGACAGAGTTCTATCACGACGTGTTCTTTCGCTAGGAGACCCCATGAGACGTTTCCACAACACGCACTACGGCGATGACACAGTGGCAAAAGCTTTTCAGGATGTTGAGGACGCCTTTGTATCCCTGGAGGAAGTCCCCCTTCTTAACGGTCGCCTGCTGAAAGACCTGGAGTTCAAGGGTAGCACTACCTTGCGTGTTAGCCATGGCCTTGGTCGCGCATTCAACGGGTACATTGTTGTTTCGACGAATGAGAAGGTGGTTCTTAAGATAGTCGACTCTGAAAACCTTGACCCACTCAGCTATATTCCACTTCAGACAAATACCTACGATGCAACCATCAGTCTGTGGGTTTTCTGATGCCACTTACAAAGCAAACACTGAGCCTTAAGTTTGAAAAAGGTCTAAACCAAAAAGCGTCAGACCGAACGCTGAACGTGCCTGAAATGGCGGATATCCAGAATGCCCGGTTTGAGAAGACGGGTGAGCTGCGCAGGCGTCATGGCCTGACGCCGGAGGTAGACGGGACAAATCCATCCAACGTTAAATATAGTGCAGACCTTAGCGCGGGCACTGAGTTTACCAAGTGCGAGCAGGTGGTGACATATAAAGACGAGCTGCTGTTGATGGATGGCAAGAACGCTTATGCGCAGCTCAAGAATAAAATGTGGGTTGATAAAGGGCCATGCGATCCGACCATCATCCGCAATGACGTTCTGCGCGACGATGCCTCGATGGTGCAGTCGCGTGCAGACCTCGCGTATACCGCAACAGGAGGCACTGGTGCCCTGGGCTTACTTGGTGCTGCATATTACGAGGTCGACCCATCATGGCAAGGTAAGACCAGTGGCACAGATTCAGTTACCTACAAAATTTACGTCCAGTTGTATGACTACGAGAGCATGCAGGAGTTCGGTGAACGGTTTGAAATAGCCGAGTATACCTTCCAGCCCCACACCAATTGGACGAACGAGCGAGCTTATGCTGCGCCTCGAGTTCGCCTGTTTGCAATCGGTGATAAGTTTGTCGTCATTTACAACAAGGCAGTCACGTTGTCTGGGCCAACCTACACGACGCATGTCCGCTACCGAGTCATTGACACCGGCACAGCCTCTCTGTTGTTGGATGAAAAGCCTTCCTCAACAACATCGTTGCTTGCCACGGGCAAGTTCGCAGCTTGGGACGCATGCCCTTTTCATCGGTATGCAAGTGGAACATCTGTCGACGGTATTGCTATTTTTCACCGCGTGGATACTGGGACAAATGCTCACACTCTGCAGGAATATTTTATCTCCGGCAGCGACGAGCTCACGACCTCGGCAGGTCGGTCGTATAATTTTGCACACTCTAGCTATGCGAGAAACACGGAAGCATTTAACAAGGGTACGCCGAATCCCTATGGCTACTTTGTCAGACACCTTCAGCCCAGAGGAACCGATGATGACACCAATGCGATCTACAGTGTTGGGTTCAATGTATTAGACACGACTGTTAAAGGAAAACTGGCTACCATTGATGCCGCTGGCGGGACCTTGTCGCTGCTGGGCTCAGTCGTTGCCGACCCTGACAACAAGGGAATTCTAAACGGCTCAATGGTTTATGAGCCACCTGCGTCTGGATACGCAACACATTGTCGTGTGTATTATACAACGCTTGATGACCCTCACGGTGCATCTAGCGTTTATCCTGTCAGTAACTCGCTGCGCTCAATGCGTGTACAACTGTCGGACGGTGCGGCAACTGAGAAAAATAAGGTAGCCTTCAATACTGGCTTAGTGAGCGACCCCTGGGTTTTTAACGAGCAAATCTACTATACGATTGCAGAAACCATCTCACCAAAAGCAGAAGAGACCTCTGACCGGACAACTCCGTTATTTTCAACCGGCGCGACTTATGTCGTCCGAGATACACTTGATGATACCAGCACGGCTACCTACAAGCGTGAACGTGCTGTGGTCGTCGCCAAAACGCTAGAAAGCGATGTAGCTGCAACTCCGTATGTGGACTGGTTTCACCTCAACAACGATTTCCCCTCTTTGCTAGATGGAACCCTGGGGTACAGCATGTACTGGGGATGCTCTCCGGTTATCCAAGGGCCTAACAACGACCAGCGGTATGTTGGATGCAGCAGTTACATCGGCCAGCACTTGACTGGTGACCAGGCCATTTTTAGCACTTCGCTTTTGACTGTTAGCCATAAGCCTCGGCGCACGCTGCCAAGCGTTGAACACAACGAGCAGCTCTTGATTGGTGGCGGCTTTTTAAAGTCGTATGCGGGTCACAAGGTTTTTGAAAACGGGTTTCTACGTAGACCGCAAATCTCAAATGTGATTACCGGTGGCACAGGTAACGTTGACGGCGTAACTGGTCGGATGGAAAGTGGGACGTACTATTATCGAGCCGTTTATGAATACATCGACGAAGCAGGAAACTTGCACCGATCTGCCCCTAGCGACCCAATCTCAACGACAATCGGCGGATCAGTCAGTAACGCTTATCGCACTATCAAGGTCTACAACTTAAACCACTCATTAAGACACGCCGAGAACGTCCGAATAGTTCTTTATCGCACGTTGTTAAACCAAACGAATTCGTTTCGGGTTGAGAGTCAAGCCAATAGCTTCGACTCACTTGAAACAACCTTCAATGACATTCACTCTGATGCAGACCTGTTTAGCGCAGCAAACCCTGAAGCTGCTCATGAAATGCTATACACGCCAGGGCAAGCATCGAACGGTTCTCCTGGGTCTATCACCGATGTTGCTATTCACAAGAACCGGGTAGTTCTAGCGCAGGCTGACGACCGTGTCATTGTCACAAAGCCAACAGTGCGCACGTTGGCGTGTGAGCCTTTCCCTGAGCAGTTTTTTACGTTCACTGAAATTGAGGGCGGCACTCAGCAAGTCTTTGGAATTGAGTCGACCGGGGACCATCTCGTAATTTTTTCTAAGAATAGCTTGTACGCGGTTTCAGGAGAGGGGCCGGATGCGACAGGGGGTGGCTCACGGTTTAGTGGGGCCAGGCTATTGACGAGGGGCCAAGGGGCAGTTGAAGGCACCATTCACGAAAACACGCCAGCAGGCATTATCTACCAGGCTCTTCGTGGCATCTATTTGCTTAAGCGCGACCTTACCGTCGACTACATTGGTGCACCTGTAGAGGACCTCGGTACTTATCGCGCCATTGGCTCTCTGACCAACGATGAGCGGCATGAGGTTTATGTTGTCCTTGGGCCGAAGCTCGATGAGTCCGCAGACTACACGGGATACTCAACCATTCTTGTGTTTAACTACCTATACGGAGCGTGGACCCAGTACACGTATGACAAGGCATTCGTTGGCTACAATTCCCCTGGTGCGGTGCTGCATTCAGGCGATATTTACCTAGGCCGAATGCGATACGCATCAAGTTCAGGTCGGTCAAACAACTACAACCAGGACTCTGCCGTCAAATCAGGGTTGTGGAAAGAGGATACGAGCTCATACTGGGATCAGCTTTATGGGTCGCCTGCCACTTATTCAAAGTTTAGCACAGTCGTTGAATCGCCCTACATTCACACCAACAACCTCCAAGGAGCGCAGCGTGTCTACAAGCTCCAGTTTCTCGGCGAGTACCTGGGTGACCATGACATCACCGTAAACGTTAAAGTGGACTACGACGATAGCTCAGCTCATAGCCAGACTAAGACAGCATCGGAACTGACGGATAAAAACATCTATCGGGTTCATGTAAAGCGGCAGCGCTGCAGGGCTCTTAAAGTCACACATACGATTGCACCAAACAGTTCATCGGTTCAGACCAATGGACTTTTCAAGCTTGCAGGGATGGCCCTCGAAGTGGGCTTCCGCCCAACGACGTTCAAGTTGCCAAAGGGAGACACAATCTAATGGCAAAACCTAAGGCAGGATTTTCGATGCTTGAGCAAGGCTTTAATCAGCTGGAAACCGCTCTAGCGATTAAGGACCCGGCAATGGGTCGCATGGTTGATACCGTTCTCTCAAAGCTCTCCGTGGCGATGGCGCGAAAGATGGGATTACCACCGGCAGCGCTGATGCAATTTGCTCGTCAGTTGATTGACCGTAAGACAGCCCAGAAGCTGGGAGAGGAAACGACTGCACGCCAAGCAAAGATGGCTGCTGTGCAACAGGCCGGAGGTGCAGAGCGCAAATTTAAGCTAGGGCTACAGGGCCTAGAACTCCAAGACGAGGCGTTTCGGCGCAAGCTGGTCACTAAGTATGTCGGAGCCGCTTTGGCCGCGTCAGGGGCCCTTCTGGGGCAAGCCATAGCGTCTGGGATGTTTAAGGCTGAGGATGTGGAGAAGAAGGTGTCCGGCATGTCTGACTTCAATATGCCAGAAATGAAGCTCAGGAAGCCTGAGATGGTTGAACAGGCCGAAGCTTTGGAGAAAATGAAAGCCGAAGCCCAGACTCGAGCCCCGGTGCCAGGCACTCGTGGCGGTGGTCCTACAATGCCGTCTGAGTCGTTAGGGATTGGTGAGTTTGGTGCTGCAATGGAACCGACGCCAGCCTTTAACTTGCCTGAGCGAGCAGACCAAGGGCAGGTGGTTCCAACTCAGTCGAGACTTAAGCCCGCCAACTTTCAGCGTGACCTAGCTAGGGAAAGGGCTCGCCAAGCAGCATTAAGCGGACTGGATCCAGCCGTAGCGAGAAGGCTGGTTTCTACTGGGGGGCTCCGCTCAGAAGAGGATCCTCTCGACAACATCCTTAAAACGCTGAGGGACTTGTGATGGAAGAATTTGATGAGATTGCACCCTTTGAGGGTGGAGGTGAGTACCAACCAGGGCAAGGCATGCCTGGTCCTGCCGATCCCAGCCCTGCAGAACAACGAGCGCTCAGCTCGTTCCCTGCGCAAACTCAAAGGTCTGCACCCACCCCTGATGAGCCGGATGTTTGGGACCGGTATTCGCGTCAAATTCTGGACGATCTCCAGGGTATTGCGAGCGGGAAGGTAAAGACTGCGGCAGAACAGCAGGCGCTAGATTTGTCCAAGCAAATCGGGACTGCCGGTTATTCTGTTGCGAAGTCACGGACAGGTGTCATGCCTGGCAGCACCTTCGGACAAGCGGCTGAGCAAGCAGGTCTGGTGAGAGGTGCAGGTTTTGCGAGAGCTGCCGAGATTGGCAGGGCGGCACGAAAAATGGCGGCAGAAGAGGCTCTTAAGTTTCAGGCAGCGAAGTCTGCTGAACAGCGAGGGCTATCTCTAAGCTACCAGTCGATGCTTCAGCAAAGTCAGCAGGCAGAGCAGGCCGCCACTCAGAGCCTCTTCGGCTCATTGCTGCAATTTGGCGGCACGATCATCATGGGCATGCTGGTTTAAGGGGGTAGATGATGGCTTATGAGGATATTCCAGAAAATGCATCGTCGGAGGACATTCTACAGGCGCTTGGCGATCAGCCAGGATCCACCAACCCTTACACTGAAAAAGGAACGCTTCAAGAGCTTTCAATACGAGACGACATAAGCGCCCTTATGCAGGACTATTATGGTGAGGACCCAGCTATCGATTTTCAAACGTCAGCTACGCCAGGTTTAGCTGACAGTGAGCAAGCGGTGATTGATGAGATTTTCGGCACTGGAACAAAGACGCCACCACCAGCCACCCAAGAGGGACAGAAAAAAGATGAAGATTCACGAAGTGCTGCATTCTCTCTCCCAGCAAGCCCTCTTGGCAGGTACCGGAGCAAGCTTTCTGATTTGAAGGGACAGACGGAGACTTATTTAGACAAGGCATCCGAGGCAGACACGCAAAGGCTTGAAGCCGAACGCAAACTGCATACTGATATTAAAACGCTTGAAGATGCACGGACAGAGCGGATTCGGAAAGAAAAAGAAGAACTCAAGAAGGCGGAAGATATACGTCAAAAAGCGCTAACGAAGGCTAGGACTGACATCTCTGACGCTGCTGATATGGTTCTCAACTCAGAGATTGACCCCAATAGAATCTACAAGAGTACTGGTCAGAAGGTTGGTGCTGCTCTCGCAATGGCTCTCGGGGCTGCTGGGTCTGCGCTCACCGGGACCGAGAATGGCGCTATGCGTATTCTCCAGACCGCTATTGACCGAGACATTGCTGCCCAGCGCATGGAGATTGATGGACTCAAGTTTATCGTAGGTCAAAAACAGAACGCCTACTCGATGCTGCGCGAGCAACATGGTGACGACAGGAAAGTCGAAGAGCTTATGCGAGCCATGGCCCACCAGCACATCGACAACCAGATCCAAGCGCTCAAGACGCAATACAATCTCGATGCGAACCAATCACGACTGACAGCCATCGAAGCCAAAAACAAAGCTGAGATGGCGAAGGTAGACGAGCGCTACGCTACTCTCCTGTTTAATGGCGAGATGGCTGAGTGGTCAACGAACATGAGTCTATTGGGTCGCCCCGGTTCAGGGAAGACTGGTGACCTTGGCTTATCCGCTGGTCTGGAAAGACAGCTTAGTGGCAGCCTAATGTCTAAAAAGATGATTGAGGATCTCATTAAAGCATCCCCGGACACAAACCCCGTAGGTTGGGACGGTTCTATGATTTCTGATGGCGCTTGGTATGGAGACTCTAAGGCGTTTGCAAACAAATCAGACCGCTTAGCTACAAGAATCGTGGCAGCACTGTCTGGTGCAGACTTCACTGAGACACAGTTAGAGGAACTTAAGAGGAGCATGCCGAAATGGGGAGATAGAAATTCTACGAAGGTTCGAAAGCTCAATGACATCCTGAAAGAAGTTAATCAGCAAATTAACATCATCGGATCCCTCGTTCCTCTCGACAAGAAAGAAGAATTCAACGCTCGTTTTGGTGATAAAAGCCTGCAAATCAAAGGTATCGAATAAACCATGGCTAGCCTCTACAACTACTCGACGAAAACCTATGAGCCGGTTGATGACCGCGAGGTAACGGAGCGCGTCAAGGCTGGCCAGTACACCTTCCAGTCGGGGAAGAAGGTCAAGATACGGCTACCTAACGGTGAGCTGTATGAAATTGAACCTGAGAAAACACAGAAGGCATTCAAGCTTGGCGCGACCTTTGTTACTGCAGAGGAAGAGCGCGAGATAGGCTTGAAGGAAAAGTATGGCCAGGGTTGGGGTAACGCCCTAAGCGCTTTTGCTCTTGGAACACTCTCTGGTGCGACTCTTTCTGGTTCAAACATACTCTTAGTTGAAAACGGCATCATCAACAAAGAGACGCTTGATGCTTATCGCAAGTATCAAAGCGGCGCATATATTGGTGGCGATATAGCGGGCTCAGTCGGCTCCATTCTTGCGACAGGTGGTCTTGCAACCGCAGCACAAGCGGGGGTTCGAGGCGCTAGAGCAGCCAATATTGCTGCCCATGTTCTTATGCCTTCTGCGATTTTAGCTAAAGGCGCATCGGCAATTGGTCGAGGAGTTACTGGAGCTGCTGCGGGCAACGCGGCAAAGCTGCTCGCAAAAGGCGCTGGCGAAGGCATTGGCAAAACTCGAAATGCTATTGTCCTAGGAGCGCTCGCAGAGGGTGCTGTTGATGCGGCGGGCTACGCTACCGCCGAGCACCTTACGGAATACTATCTAGGCAATCCTGACAAGAACGCTGAGACTTTTCTTGGTAACCTTGGGATGAGCACAGTTCTTGGTGGCGGATTAAGTGCCCTCATTCCTGGTGTCCGTCACCTGGTTAAGCCGATGAGCGCTGAGAAGTCGATGGATGTTCTCAGGTACGCTACAGGCCGGTTTGTTGATACCTCAAAGGGCCGTGTAGAAGTTTCTCAGCGACTAGCAGAGCAGGAAGGCATTACGCTCGACGAAGCCATGCAGAGAACTGCAGCTAATGTCGATAGCGCTCTCTGGCGTCAAAGCGTTGATGAGGATGTGCTTCGTTACAACGACACCTTGACCGACATCAAAACTGCGATTGAGGAAAAAGAATCTTTCATTGAGCGGCTGACCGCAGAGCGGGACCTCGACCTTGATGACATCGGCCCAGCTCTCACCGAAGCCAAACGACGGGTAGACGAGCTCACAAAGAAGAAGGCCGACCTGGATGACACCAGTGCCCTTGAGGATGCGAGAAGGCAGGCACAAGAGGACACGCTAAGTTTCCGAGAGCGATACAATCGCGAGATTGAAAAACAGAACCTTGAGGTGGAGAACCTTGTCGCGGCTAAAAGCCAAGCACAAGACACTCTCTTCTCGCTTAAGCAAGAACGGGACAGAATTGTTGACGAGGGCAAGACCATGCTCTCGCGTGAAATTGAAACGCAGAGAGACAGAGCTGTCAGCGCTGTAAATCAGGTCTATGACCTTGTTGAGGATGGAAAAGCTCTCGCTCGGGGCGCTCATCGAAACAGCGTTTTGGTTAGGGGTATCGAATCAACAACTGAAAAAGGCACTCGGGGCGTTGATATGATTGACGCTTTCTATCTCGAGATAGCCAATAGACGCACTCAGATGGAAAACGCTAGAGGTCGGCCCGGCGTTGATTCTGCTGAGATCGATACAGTGATTGGTGTTCTTGATGCTATCGAGGATGAAGTAAACGACGTGCTGGCAAAGGTCGGCAAGTTTGAGACAAACCCGGTAGCAAGAGTAAGCAAAGCAACCGGCAAAAAGAAGACGGCAGAGGACTTAGCTCGCGAGGGTCAAAAGGCAGATTTTCGCAAGGCGATTACATCGAAGGCTGTTGATGGGCCAGAGCTTGACCTAGCCATCAAACGGGCAATGTTCACCACGCTTGATGAGAACCGCAAGGTGCTCGGTGACATCATTTTCAACCATGCCAGAGATGGCAAAATTGCGTGGAACACTCAGAGCCTTTTGAAGGATACTTGGGTAGGCTTCAAGGTACTTCAAAGCCATAAGTCATTCGGTAAAGCTGGTGAACAGATTGGCCAGGTCACAGAGGCGTTCAGTCGTTTACTTGAGGCCGACCAGCAGTTCTCTAGCTACTTCATGGCACCCAAGCGTTTTGAACGAGAGGGCCGACGCTACACGGACCAGGACAAGCTTGAGCGCTTCTTTAGCAATCCCAACAAAAGCCATGAGCGCAAAGAGGGTTTAAATCGATACCTCCAAGCTGCAAACAACCTCATCACAATCTCCGAAAATGCTGGGCTTTACGCCAAGGTGGACGATGTTGTCGACGATGTTGTTGACGTTCAGGCTGTAGCCGAGAAGGCCGCAAACAGATGGGTCGATGCCGTCAGCGAATCAACAAGGCGCATAGTCAATAATCTCCCAGGCTCGCTTAATCGGCGGGTTGTGGACGGTATCGAAAACGACATCAACAAGCTTATACAAGGAAAAGCACACTACATCGCCGCTGGCTACGCGTCGGGGGTGTTGCCACGAGCAGTTCACAAGCAGTTTGCGGGAGAACTTGAGGATTTGTTGACTCAAAGACTCAAGGGCCACACGGGCACCGACCTTTGGCCGAAAATTCAACAGTGGCGACCAGGATATGAAGACCGCGATAAGTTTTTCGGTTTATCTGAAATTTTTACCGGTCGCAGAATGACTGCAGCAAGAGAAGAATTGCGTAGAGTAGAGCCAGAAGTTGATGCCTCTGTTGGTCTACATTTTGATTCTGTTTCCGCTCGTGTTCAAAAAATGATGGACGGTATTCGCAACCGTGATCCAAAGGTTCGAAGACTGGTGCAGGATAACCGCGAGGAGCTGGTTCGCATCCGGCACTTATTGATCCAAGCACCAGAAACCGAGGGTCTGGATGTAGCTGAAGCTGTGCACCAGATCGATATGCTCTCGCGTCACTTTGAGGAGCTAGAGGAGGAGGTGCGCAGTAAGCACATCCAGTCCCCAGGCGAGCATCTTGACGATGGGAGCGCAATACAAGTGGCGGCGGCGCGTGTTGCAGACATGCCGTTGCCCACTGCAGCAGTCGACGATGTTGTTGACGTTGAGGCTGTAGCCTTAGAGGCTGCATACCGTTACAAGGATGAGCTGGCCGGTCGTGCAAACTTTGTCCTTGACGAGATCAGCAGGAGAACAGACGACCCGAACGTCTTTCTCACCCTGGAGGCTAGCCTTGAGGACATAGTTCAACAGAGGTCGGATGAGGCCCAGTTGCGCTACCTTGACGGCGAGATGACCCCAGAGTTTCAGGAAGAGGTCGCTCGTGATTTTGAGCGGGTGGTTAGGGATACGCTCGAAGCGTACCAGAGCGTAGACTTTTGGGATGAAGTTTTGGATGGCGCTGACGTCATTCAGGAACTGCGTGCTCGGTACTCGTTAAAAGAACGTGCTTATCCTGAAGAGATGCCGGTCAACGACGCAACTCTTGTCTCACTAAGCTTTGCTAGCAGGGCACAGGATGGTGGTCAGTTAGCCGCCAAAATGCGGACCACCTATGAGCAAGCTGCAACGGCTCTTAACGACATCGAAAACAGCCTTATTACGCAATCAGCCGATAGCGCCCTGCTCACTGCTAGGTCTACCTACGAAATGCTGCGCGAGAACCTAGATGAGCTTGATACCCGAATGGACTGGGACACGAAGGACATTTGGATTAGGCAAAACACTAGAGTTTTAGCTTACCTCGACGAATTGGCTGACTACCTAGAGCGCAATGCTGACGCTCTCTTTCGTCAGAGCAACAAGCTGCCAGTTGAGCGAATAGCAGTAGATGCCTATCAGTCGATTCAGCAAATGTCTCTTCCTGCGCCCCGCATGCGAGAAGTTGCAGTCCCAGAGACCCTTGCAGGCAAGCTGGCAAAAGCCACCCGTGAGACCAACGAGTCCATGGATGAGATTGGTAACCTACTCGAGGACACTGAAGCTCTTCGAGCAATCAAAGGCGGCGGACGTGCGGTAGAGCCTGCAGGCCATCCTGTTCACGACTCCATTAGGGCACTTCAAGAACTATCACTTCGCGAGAAGGATGCAGGAGCTGCTCTCGACCAGCAAATCGCAAAGCACCGGGACGCAAAGGCGATTGGACGAGATCTTAAAGCTAGTCGCCTAGAAGAGCTTTCCCAAAGAGAGCAAGCTGAAGCCGCAGCACAAGGGGACCTTGAATTTGAGCAGGCTCGACGCTCATACGAGATAGGCGAAGTAGAAGATGAGCTTGCATACACAGAGGCTCAAGCTGCGATTTTGGGCCGCGACGTAGAAGGTCTTAAGGGTACCGTTGAGCACTATCAGAACCTTGAGAGAGCAGGCATTGCCGACCTTAAGGACATGGCTTACGGGCGGATGCCATATGAGGCCACTGGTGGTCCCTTTGGGCCTAAGCCTAAGCCGACTGAATTGCAAAGACCTGAGGCATATCTGCCAAGGCTGCCTGAGTCGGGCGCTGGCGCTATTGGAGACCTGACAGCAAGCGGCACGACTTCGATACCAGGCTTAGCGATGTATCAGGTTGGCGGATGGCAAGGTGCAGCGCTTGGCTCAATTGGCTTTAGTTCCGTTATCCAGGCTCTTCGGAGCGGTGCAGACCCACAACGACGGTGGATGGCATACCTGCAAGCCTATGACACCATGGTGAGATATCAGCACAACCGCAAACGCATCGTCAGCGACTTTCTAAGCGGCGAGCTCAAGAAGGCGACTGTAGACCGAAAGGCATCTCCGTTTCGATTGATGCTCGGATCTCTCATGCAGTTTGGAGAGTTCGAGGGGCTTTTTGAGGCAAGCTCAGGCGACGACTTTACCGATGCAACAGCACGACTGCACACCATCAACAGCAAGCCAGAATTGAAGATGAAGATCTTAGAGGAAGCTGTTGCGGGCTTAGACCCCAGCATGCCGAAGCACGCTGCTGCGATTCAGAAGCAATTGGCAACCTGCTTGGACTATCTGGGCGAGCAGTGCCCGAAAGAGCCTCAGACCAACCTCCTAGCTCTAACACGGCGAAGCAACTGGCGACCTTCCGACAGTGAAGTGTTTTCCTTTCAGACAGGTTGCGTGGAACCGCTTGAGAGCCAACTTGAGACGTTGCAGAACGGACTTGCTCAGCGTACAATTACTCCAAGGCAAGTCACGACCTGGCAGGTCTGCATGCCTAGCTTTTACGCCGACTGCGCCGAGGACATGTACTCGGGTTTCGCAGAACTCAAAGAACCTGCGCCATACGATGTTCGAACCGTTGCCTCCGTCTTTCTCGGTAGTCACGTCGAACCAACACGGCAAGCGCCGTTTGTTCAGGGAATGCAGGGCATGTTCAATCAGCAAACACAACCAATCGGTGACGCAGCAAGCGCAACTCGAGGCCGCAGTGAAGCGGCTCTTACCCCAAGCCAAGAACGACAGCAAAGGATTGCATGATGGCCCGAACGACTCTTCAGCATTTTCGAAATGAAACCGACGTTGGGATGGATGACGTTCTTCTGAACGCATCGAACAACAGCAACACGCTGTCGTGTCGGGGCATGAATCAGATGACAATTGTCGTCAACCAGACCGCACGAGCGTCGTCGACTGCTATCACGTTCAACGTGGAGGGCAGCATCGACGGAGGAACGACCTGGGCCAAGGTGCAGACCTCTGCCATTTCGAGCGGCACGCAGACGCTGTCAGATGCGACGTATTCGAAAGCCCTCGCAGCGACCGGCGTGTTTGCTGTGAATCTTGCAATCAATTTCACCCATGTGCGCATTCGAGCGTTGACCGGAGCCAGCGCGGGTTCTGGCGACAAAGCTGATGTGACAGTCATGTTCGGGAGTTTGTGATGAGTGGATTTGGAGACGCGGTTCAAGGCGGCGGCGTAGCTGGCACCACTGAACTTGATGCAAACCTAGACGGGGCGGTCTTGATCGAGGACTCGGCAGGTGTTGATTTTTTGGAGATCGACACCGCCAATGAACAAGTAATCCTGGCAGCCGGTGGTGCCAAGGTCGGAATCAACAATGCGGACCCCGAAGGGCAAGTACACATTGTGGAAGGGACGGAATCAGGCGTTGCGCCGGAAACCGGATTCGACACGCTAGTGCTTGATAACGCGGCTGGTCCAGGGCTCACGTTTTGCAGCGGCAATAA
>CEQB01012672.1_pt1 | contig 28961 bp, 37 predicted proteins | sample 530581 | NCBI WGS metagenome assembly CEQB01 (sample SAMEA2620588, study PRJEB7988) | marine metagenome | biome: marine biome (ENVO:00000447); feature: deep chlorophyll maximum layer (ENVO:xxxxxxxx); material: "saline water (ENVO:00002010), including plankton (ENVO:xxxxxxxx)" | depth 75 m
TAGAAATTAGAGAGCCTAGTTCTGTAAGTGGAATAGAAAAAATGCTTCCTAGCATAAAAGATGCTTATGTACTAGATTATGAGGGTGGACTTGCTTGGAGAAATACTTCAGACGGGTCTGGAATAGAGTTAATATGGAATCTTAACCAAGGAGAAATTGTTGGAACATATCCAGTTGAAAGATTTATTGAAGGACAGGCTGACCCAATACCGATGAAATTTACTTGGGAGCAGTTAAAAGAAGTGTATAGTTCTGGTACTGTGAAATGAGTGTATTTAAACTACCAACTCCTGATGATAATGACTTAATTCCTCATGTAGGCGGGGATGCAATTCCTAAACAAATTATTGACCAAGAACTTTATGACGCTGCCTGGCTAGAAGGTGAAACCTATAGGTTAACTTCCTTTGAAGACGCTATTGGAATTTTTGATGGATTAGAAGATGAGCGCTCTACTCTTGCAAGGGCATTAAGTCAAAATTTTCCAGAGATGTTTGTTAATGAAGAAACTAGTTTTTATAATTCACGAAATGAAAAGAAAGGTGTTAGCTTTGAAGAGCTAACTGCAGAAAAAGCCAATGAAATGTACGGAATAAAAGATAGACTATCTTTTAACGAGCCTATAAAAGAAGCAGAAGCTCAATTAATTTATCAGCGTAAAATGGAAGAAATTCATTATCAAACACTTTTTCAAAACGCAAGTCTTAGACAAAAGACTGGTGCTTTTTTTAGAACAATGGGCTCAGCCTTTTGGGACCCTGTAAATATTGCGGTGATGTTTATTCCTTATGTTGGAACTGTTCCTGGAGCTATGGCAATGGGTGTAAAAGCTGGTAAAGTAGGAGTAGACGCCTGGAGATTTTATTCTACAGCAAGAAATGTTTTACTATTTAGTGCTGGATTTGAAGTACCAATTTATATGCAAAAGCAAGCTGAACAAGCAGATTATACTTTACTAGATTCTGCTTTAAACGTAGGTGTTTCTGGAATTATTGGTGGTGGCTTGCACGTTTTTGGAGGACGTGTAGCTGATTGGGTTCAAGGTGTAGATAGAGACGCTCATCAAGCTGCATTTAAAGTAGCAATTATGCAAGCTGAAAATGATAAGACAATAAATGTAAGTGCTATTTTAAGAGCATCACGTGAAATTTCTAAGAAAAAGAATTTGCCGGATGGAAGGCTTCGCTTTGATTCAGAGTATTTAGAAGAAGCAATAGGAGCCCAGTACGATTTATTTATGAATTCAAAAATGAATCCTAAGCTAAAGCAAGTAAGTTCAGATGATGCTGATGTAGATAAAAAGATAAAGCCTTTTATTAATGTTGAAAAAACAACCGGAGAACAAACCAGTGCTCCTAAAAAAACATTAGGAGAATTAAGTGAAGAAACTCTTGATTTAGAAAGAGTTCCAGACATACCGTTAAGCTCATCAACTGCTAAAGCATTTCAATATTTAGAGGGAGCTGCGGAAAAAAGTATTGCGTTTTATTTTGCAAAGCATAAAAAATCAATGAAAGAAGTTGTTAGTATATTTAGAGAGCTGCAAGAAAAAGGATATATTGAAAGAATTCCAGAGGATCAAAGAACTGGTACTATTTTTAAAGATGAATTTATTATTGTTCCTAAAAAAGAACGTCAAGAATTTATGAAAAGCAAAATGCAAGTTATGGAACAAATCTATAAAAAAATAGATAGTAACATAAAGCTTACAAAAAAAGAACTAGATGCAATAACTCGTTGGGATGATTTTAATTTTAATATGCAGCGTTATTTAGGAGGAAAATATAAAAAAGGAAAAGGTAAACAAAGTACTGCTGAAATTAGAGAAAACATAGATGCTATAAGAGCAGCAATTGAAAAGTCACCATTACCCCAGAATATAATATTATACTCAGGTAAAAATTTAGGACATTTTACAGACTTAAGTGGCCCGTATAGAGAAATACTTCCAAACGATAAAAAGTCTGCAAAGTGGCTTATAGGTAAAACTATATATACCTCTGGTTTTTTAAATGGTAGCTTAAATAGAAGCACAGCAGAGCGCTTTGCAAAAAGAACTCCATCAGCTACATCTTCCAAGCCTAATAAAACACCAGTTATTTTTAAAATATTTGTTCCTAGAGGAACAAAAGCAATCCCTGGTAACAGGAAAGAAGGTGAATTTATTTTAGATGCTGGTACAAAACTTATTATTAGAAAGGCTAGATGGATTGGAAAAGGTGAAACTAGAAGACTTGAAATAGACGCAGAAGTTGTCGCTAAAAGTAAGTTACCTTCTCAGAGAAATATTGATATAGTTAATCAATCAAAACAGTATTTGAATGATACTACTAGTTATCATACAAAAAATGTAGAGTTAACTGGTGAAGAAAGAGCACTTAATAAAAGAGAAAAATCTCAAAAAATTGATACTGATAAAGATAAAAAAGAAGTTAATACTTTTGTTAAAGAAGTTGATGAGTTAGAGCAAGACATAAGAAATCTTGGAGATGAAAACTTAAATAAAAAATTAGACGAAGTTAATGAAAAATTTAATCAAGCTAATGAAAAAGTAGTCGTAAAAAGTAAGGCAGCAAAAGCAGTGATGAATTGTATTATAGGAAAAACAGATGGCTAAAGTAGATGAATGCGTAAAGGTAATAACTCAAGCAATTGGTGATAGCTTAAATGCTTCTGAAAAAAAGAAGGTTATTAAAGAAGTAGAAGATTTAATTAAGCGTGAAAAAAATCAATTAAAAGGAGCTGCTCTTGAGAAAAAAGTTATGGAGCATATTCAAGAATCTGAAATAAATGCTGCTAAAGAGTTATACTGGGATAAACTTAATACCATTAAGAATGAACAGATATTTACAAACATTGTAGAAAGACTAGAGCCGTTTTTACATACGGGTTCAAAAAATAGTAATAAATACCTTGGATTAAGAGCATTACTTGTTGGTGGTCAAAAAGGAGATATGCCTGGAATAAGGCTTTCAATTGACGCTCAATCAGCCGCTTATTTTAAAACTTCTATTGGAAAACTTTTAAGATTAATGGAGATAGAAAAAGTAGATGCAGAGTTTAGAACAGGTGCTATTGATAGAGAAATTATGCAAGAGCTATATGAAATGAAGCCAGGTGGTAGGTCAGGAATATCAGGAAACAAATCAGCAGAAAAGATTGCAAGAATTATTCATGAGATACAATCAGATATGTTAAGACGTATGAGGGCAGCCGGTGCTATTATTAGCGAACGTCCTGACTATATTATGACCCAAAGTCATGACGCTATTGGAATTAGAAGAGCGGGTTTTGATGAGTGGTATAACTTTATATTAGGAAAATTAGACCAAGAAATGACTTTTAAAGATTTAGATCCTGATGTTACTCCTAAAGAATTTTTACAATCTGTTTATAATTATTTAACAACTAACCAGCATTATAGTAGTTATAAGATAAAGAAAAAATCTAATAATGCAGATAAGACAATGTACAACGGTCCTGGTAATTTAGCTAAAAGACTTTCAGAAAAGCATAGACAGATTCATTTTAAAGATGCAGATTCATTTTACGAATATAATCAAAAGTTTGGTAGAAAAAATATTAGAGAAACGTTAGTTACTTCATTTGAGTGGAATGCTAGAAATATTGCACTGTTAGAATCCCTTGGCACAAATCCAAAAAATATGTTACAAAGACTTTTAACAAGATATACAGACGAAGCAAGAGCTGTTCTTGAAAGATCGGATTTAACACCAAAAGAGCGTAAACGTGCAGAAAAAAATCTTTCACAGTTACAATCGGCGGCTGCAGCATTAAGTGAAAGTAACCAGCAGAATTTTTTTAATGCAGCTTGGTTAGAAGTTTCTGGATATACAAGACAAGCGGCAGGTGCAGGAAGCGCAGCTCAAATTAGTGCTACACTTAGAAGTATACAAAACATAACAAAATTAGGTTCTGCTACAGTTTCAGCCGTAGCTGACGTACCAGCTCAACACATGGAGCTTCGTTACCAAGGAGTACATCCATTTCAAAGAACAATACAGCCATTTCTTAATATTGTTAAAGGACGTGGTTGGAAAGCCAGTGAAAGAAGAGACATTGCATTTATGCATGGAGTAGGAATTGATGGAGTTATGGGTACAATGGCTCATAGATTTGATCCTGGAGGTCAAGCAACAGGTTACATGACTTGGGCACAAACATTATTTTTTAAATTAAATATGTTAAGTTATTGGACAGATGCTCATAGAGCAGGAATGATTAACGTTCTTGCAGCTCACCTTGGTAAAAACTCAAAGAAAAAATTTACAGAATTACCTGTTGACGTTCAAAGGTCTATGCGACAATATAATATTGATGAACTAGAATGGGACTTGGTTAGAAAGTCAATGTATATTAGTAATGAAAAGTCACACACAAACCAAAACTTTACTAAATATATTACTATTGACGGCGTTAAGAATAAAGTATTAGTAACAGATGAAGACATTGTTGCTTATTTAAAATTAAAAACCGGCCAAGAATCTGCTTCAGCAGCTCAAATTCAAAGAGTGAGAGATGATATAAGTGGACGATTATCAGCATATTATGTTGACCGTGCAGATTATGGTGTTCCAATGGCTGGTGGCTTTGAAAGAACAATTATGCAAATGGGAACACAAGACGGAACTCCATTAGGAACTGCACTGAGATTAATGATGCAGTTTAAAAGTTTTGGGATTACAATTCTAAACAGAGGTATGGGTAGAAATTTAATGGGATATGGTGCTGAAAGTAGAACGCAAGCATTAGGAAAATTTAATTCAATAAATGCTGTTGCAATGTCTACACTTTTATCAGGTATTTTTGGCTATATATCATTAAGTCTTTACGCGTACACAAGAGGTAAAGAACCAAAACAATTTATGGACTGGGATGAAAAAGATGCATTTAAGCACAACGCAAATTTATTTTTTGAGTCGTTACTAAAAGGTGGCGGTTGGGGAATTTATGGCGATTTCTTATTTAATCAGTGGAACGACACTATGAGGTCTTTCAGTAGAGGTATCGTAGGTCCTACAATAAGCCAATTGGACGATGTATTCAGTGGTATTGCTAAGGCGTTAAGAGGTGAAAGTCCAGCTGGAGAAATTGCGGATCTTGCAAAATATAACACTCCGTTTATAGGTTTATTTTATACAAAGATGTTAGTTGACTATTTAATATTGTATAATTTAATGGAGATGGCTAACCCTGGTTCATTAAGGAAAAAGGAAAAGCGCCAAAGAAAAAAATATAAACAGGATTATCTAGTGCGCCCTTCGCAAGTAATCCCTAGAGGAGGAACGTACGACTTAACTGAAATATTAGAGGGATTAAAAGAACAAATGGATTGATGGAGAAAATTTATGACAGTATCTGCACAAAATAGTTACATCTCGTATACAGGTAATGGTAGTACGTCTGCGTATTCTTTTCCTTATAAAGTATATTCTGCTACTTCTATAAAAGTATACACAGTTGTAACAGCTACAGGTGTTGAAACTTTACAAACATCTGGAGGATCAGGAACTTATGATTATAGTATTTCGGTTGCATCTGATAATGATAGTGCAACTATAACTTTAAATAATAATCTGCCAACTACTCATAAAGTATTTATAACTAGAATATTATCTCTTTCTCAAGACCTTGATGTGGTTGAAGGAGATGCTTTTCCTGCAGCTTCATTTGAGCAGCAGTTAGATAAACTAACTTTAAAAGTACAGCAGCATGAAGAGCAATTAGGTAGAACACCTAAATATAGACAAAGCACAGGATTACGTAGTACTGGTACAATATTTCCTTCTGCTGCAACAGACTCTGATAACGCAGGAAAAATGATTGTATACGACTCTAATGGAACTGCATTAGAAACATCTACATTTTCACTATCAGGTGTTACTGCAACAGAGACAGAATTAAATATACTAGATGGTTGTACTTTAACTACAGCAGAATTAAATCAGTTTGATGGCTTTACAATTGCAGATGAAGATGATATGTCATCTAACTCAGCAACTAAACTTGCTACTCAACAATCTATTAAAGCTTATGTAGATTCACAAATAGCAACAGAAGATACAATTGCTGAACTTAATGATACTAATATTGGTTCGCTAGCCTCTGGTCATATATTAATTTATGATGGATCTGATAGCTGGGATAACAAAGCAGTATCAGGCGATGTAACTATATCTAGTACTGGTGCCGTGACCATAGCTAACAACGCTGTAGAAACAGCAATGATAAACGCTGATGCAGTTACAAATGCCAAAATAGCAGATGATTCTATTGATTCTGAACATTATGTAGATGGTTCTATAGATACAGCTCACATTGCAGATTCGCAAGTAACTACAGCTAAAATAGGAGCCGATGCAGTAACAGGTGCTAAGATTGCAGACGATGCAATAGACTCAGAGCATTATACAGATGGTTCAATAGATACAGCACATATTGGAGACTTGCAAGTAACCACTGGTAAGATTGCTGCTGATGCAATTACAGGAGCTAAGATAGCAGATGATGCTATAAATTCTGAACATTATACCGATGGTAGTATTGATACTGCTCATATAGCTGATGACCAAGTTACGACTGCAAAGATTGCAGCTGATGCTATTACTTCTGCAGAAATTGCAGATGACGCCATATCAGAAGAGCATCTAGACCCAACAGTTATTAGTGGTTTATCAGATGCAACCATTGCTGGTGCTGACCATTTAATGTTTTTTGATGCAACCGACAGCCAACTTAAAAAAGTAGATGCATCAGAATTAGGAGTAGGCGGTGGCTCATTAACTTCTTTAGCAGGTGATAGCTCACCACAACTAGGTGGCACACTTGATGTCAACGGCAATCTTATTGATATGAACGGTTTAGCTGACGGTTTAGTTTTAGATGCAGACGGAGATACTACAATATCTGCACCAACCGATGACCAAATTGATATTGAGATTGCAGGTGCAGATGACTTTACATTTACAGCAAATACATTTACTGCTTTGACAGGTTCAGATATTGTACATGCAGATACAGGTTCAGTTAGGAATAGACCTAATGTAAAACCACTTATTATAAATGGTGGTATGACTGTAGCTCAAAGAGGCACAGTTACAGGAATTACAGCACCTGGAAATTATACCTTAGATAGATTTAGAGCAGATATTAGAGGTGGTTTTGGTGTACAAGTTGCTCAAAGCACAGATGTACCAAGTGCCAAAGGGTTTAGTAAATCTTTAAAACTAGATGTAACAACAGCAGATGGAAGTCCAGACGCAAATGGATTACTTTTGTTAGCTTATTTTTTTGAAGGTCAAGATCTTCAATTATTAAAATATGGAACATCATCTGCCGAAACAGTTACAGTTGCATTTTGGGTTAAGTCTAATAAAACAGGAACATTCCAATGTAATTTAAGAATGGAAGAAGATTATCACCTAGGACAATTAGTTACTATTTCAAGTGCCGATACTTGGGAACATAAGGTATTAACCTTTGCTGGAAATACTTCAAATGCTATAGATAACGATAATACAGAAGGCATGAGAATACAGTTTTTCTTTGATTCTGGAAGTGATAGCGAGGGTGGTGGAGTTCCGTCATCTTGGGCAAGTGTTACAGAAAATAAAAGTTATAATGGAACTTTAAATTTAGGTGATAATACAGCAAACGAAGTGTTAATTACAGGATTACAAATGGAAGTAGGCTCTTATACATCATCAACGCTACCAGCATTTCAACATGAATCGTTTGGTGATAGTTTGTTTAGATGTCAAAGGTATTATTGGCAAGAATTAAATGACACAGGCGGTGATAAATATTCGTCTATTGGTTTAGCTCAAGGAACAGGCAGAGCTTATGCAGTTTGGCAAATTAATGAAATGAGAACAGCTCCAACTGTAACAGTATCTGCTGTAGGTGGTTTTAAACCTTTGAATGGTGCTGGTGCACCTCAAGCAGCTTTTACGAGTATATTTTCAGCAATATCTACAAAAACAACGGCATTTTTAGACATACAAGGTTCATCAGGATTAACTTCTGGACAGGCTTGTCCTGTTGGTATGACTGATGGCAATTCATTGAGGGCATCAGCAGAAATATGATTAATATAACTAACATAAAAACAGTAAAAAAAATTCTAACATTGAGTGGTGAGGAAGCTAATTTAGAAGTTACTCTTAAAGACGATACAAAAATGTATGTACCTAAAGTAACAGATAATACAGATTATCAATCTATACTTGCTTGGGTAGCAGACGGCAACACCATATCAGATGCAGACTAATGAACCAATATTTAATACCAACAATCATATTAATTCTAACGTTGGTTTATTCATCTACGGTAAGAGCTGCTGATTCAACTGTTAACTATAAAAATCAACCACCACCATCTGCTATAAGTCCTAGTTTATCTATAGGCTCAGGATCTGATGTTTGCGTTGTTGTAAGAAGTGGAAGTTTTACTACTGGATTTCTTGGAGCATCAACAGGAATACACGTGATTGATAAGAATTGTGAACGTATTAAACTTTCAAGAGCACTAGCTCAGCTAGGATTAAAAGTATCAGCAACATCAATGCTGTGTCAAGACAATCGAGTATTTAAAGCAATGTTAGACGCTGGAAGTCCATGCCCTATAGATGGTTTAATTGGTAAGGAAGCTAAAGCTAAATATTTAGAACTAGGAATTATAGATGAAGAAAACAATATCATTGGTTCTCGGGACGCTACTATTATTCACATACGTGCACGCCCAGGAAACTACGGACAACCTACTCAATAACCCAAATTTTACAACTGATACCAGTGGTTGGACGTTATCTGATACTAATCAAAACAAGGTTAAAAGAGACCCTGCAACTTATTCTGGTTCAGCATCTAAGAGTGTAAGGTTTAGGTATCAAGGTGGAAATATTAGTCAAGATGTAGATATTTCTAGTGCTAGTGAAAATCATTTAATCAAAGAAATTAATATGAATTTTAATTCTATTGGTTGTGGTAATACAGGAGGTCAATGGTGTACTGCAGGCGCTGACGATACAGTAGTTTCAACTATTACTTTATCAACTGAATCTACAACAGAGGTATTATCAGAAAGTATAGCTGTGCCGTACGAAGATGGTTGGGAGAGCTACTCTTTTACTAAAGATGTCCTAGGTGATTTTAATACAGACAATACATCATTAAACCTAACAATTACAGGTAATGATACAGGTAACTCAAGTTATTGGTGGGGTCCGATTATTGATGATTTAAGTTTAACGCTAACTACAGAACAGTACGTGGAACCCGAACCCGAGCCTGAGATTGAGCCTCAAGCTCAAGTAGAAATAGAAGTAGAAGTAGAACCTGAGATAGAAACATTAATTGAAGGATTAGATTTAAGCACCGAATTAGTTAATGATATAATACTAGATGCACCTATTGAAGTTGCGGTAGTTGATCCTTTACCTGAGATTGAAGAAATTGCAGAGGTAGAAGAAATTATAGAGATTGAAGTTGAAGTAGATATTGAACCACAAATAGATACCACTGTAGAAATACAAGTTGAACCGACTGTAGATATTGTTGAAGAGATTCCTGAAATTGAAGAAATTGCAGAGGTAGAAGAAATACAAGAAGTTGAAAAAGTAGCAGAGGTAGAAGATGAGCTTGAAGAGGCTGTCGAAGACGAACCTGAAGAATTAAAAGACATTAATATGGAAGAAGATTTAGCGGAGGCATCAAATGAAGAGAAACCAGTATCTAAGAAAAAGGAAGATAAGAAAGAAAAAACATCTAGTAAAAAAGAGTCTGTGGCAAAAACTGAAACAAAGTCTAAAAAACCTGTTTCTAGTAAAAAGGTGGAATCAAAAAAATCAGCAGACAAAAAAGAGGAGAAAAAAGAAGTAGGAGTAACTCTTCCGCAAAACTATTTTACGCAATTAGTGGAATTGATTATAATAACAGAAAGCGTTAGTTTAACGCAGGAGAATATATATGAGCAAGACGTTAGTTTTATCACCGGCGATATTACTGTCGATAGTCTTATCGGTAATTCCAGCAGCAGGTGGGATGATTTGGTGGGTAAGCGATATAAATACTCGCCTTCAGGCTACAGAGGAAGCAGTAGATAGTTTTGAAGCTACTGACACTAGTACATTACAAGAGAGACTTGCAACATTAGAAACTCAATCAAGTGTTATAAGCGAAGTTATTCAAAAAATGGATGGTAAGATAGACGACGTAGAGAGTAGTATAAGTATTTGGGCTGAAAAAGAAATTAATAAGATCTACGACATTCTTAATAAAGGTAATCCCTTAGGACAATGAATATCGATTTAAAAACAGGGATATATATTATAACTCCTTTTATTTTAATTGGAGTAGCTTGGGGCACCTCAACTGCAAAAATTAATGACCTGTCTAAGGAAAATGAATTGATTAAAGCAAAGGTTGAAAAGGTACAAGTTATGGAAGTAGAGATAAGATACATTAAAGAGCAAGTAAATAAGAATTCAAACAAGTTAGATAAAATACTGGAGAAAGTACAATGATTGGATTAATTGTAAATGGATTAAGTAAAGCGGTTGGAGGATATTTTGAACATGCCGCTAAAAAATCTAAAGCCAAGTCAGACTTAAAGATAGCTGAGATCGAAGCAAAGACTGCTGTTAAAAAGAAAATAGCAGAGGGTAAAGTCGAGTGGGAAAACACTATGGCTGATGCTACTAAAGATAGCTGGAAAGACGAAGCTTGGACTATTTGCTTTATTGTTATAATGGTTATTTCGTTCATTCCTGATCTGCAACCGTATGTTGCAAATGGAATACAGTTTTTATCCACTTTTCCGGAGTGGTTACAGTGGTCCATACTAGCTTCTATTGGAGCATCTTTTGGACTGAAATCAATTGGTAAATTTACTAAGTGAGGTACGTATGTTAGATAAACTTAAAGACACTTACAGAGAATTTAAAGAGGAGCATCCTGACTTATCTTTATATTTAGCTGGTGCTGTTCTAATACTACTTATTTTATTGCTACTATAAGGAGAAAAAATGGCTGTAAGAGAAAAAACAGACTACATAGTTATTCATTGTTCAGATACACCAGATGATAGAGATGTAGATATGGAAACTATTAAGCAATGGCATGTTGAAGATAATGGCTGGTCAGACATTGGCTATCATTTTGTAATTAAAAGAAATGGAATCGTTCAGATAGGAAGACCTATACAAATCCCTGGTGCACATGTTAAAGGTAAGAACTCTGTGTCGGTAGGTGTTTGTTTAGTTGGAAGAACTGAATTTGATGAAAGACAATTTAGTGCATTAAGAGATACTGTACAACTGTTGTTAAGACTTTATCCTGATTCAAAAGTTGTTGGACACCACGATATAGATGATAGTAAGACTTGTCCTAATTTTAATGTGGCAGAATGGTTTACTTCAACCAGTCCTTCAATTGATCGCCCATAACTTGTGTTGCTATATCCTTTTTACTTTTTAAACATTTAATGATTTTTTCATCGACTGTTCCTACAGTAACTAGGTCTATATAATGCACGTTTTTATTCTGACCGATACGGTGACAACGGTCCTCGGACTGTAGCCTATGCTCTAGGTTATAACTATTACTATAATAAATTACGGTATTGGCAACTTGTAAATTGAGGCCAAATCCTGCTGTAGCTGGATTTGCTACAAAGAACTTGGCCTCCCCCTCGACGAACTTTAGAATATTTATTTTTCTTGTTTTATCATCAGTCTCGCCCCAGTACCCTACCGTAGAAGACTCACCATATCTCTTCTTAAGTGATGACTCAATTAATTTCAAATCCGCCCTATATGATGCCCATATGATGGTCTTATTATCAATCTCGTCACATGTCTCTAATAGTATATCTAATCTATTATTGTTATAGTATTGAATATGTCCTTCATTATCTATAATATGTCCGCAAGTAATTTGATGAAGTTTACTTAACATTGAAAGTTTATTAGGAACTGTAACTACTTTATTATTTAATGTAGTTAAACATATTTCTTTCATTTGTTTATACGCTCTAAGCTGTTCAGGTGTTAAGTCAACATATCGATACTGATATGTCTTCTCAGGAAGATCTAAACAGTCATCTTTCTTTACTCTAAAACTAAACTTTTGTAGCATCTCATTAAGCTCATCTATTCTTTGAAACCCTGTTATTTTTTTAAATGCTCTTCCACCTAGATTCATATTCATCATGATTGCGTATCTGTTTCTAAAACTATAATATGAAGCAAACCCTAAATGGCATTCATCAAGAAACTCTGCTTGTGTATATAAGTCCATCGGATCACGGGTCACGGGCTCTCCAGATAATATACGTCTATACTTTGAGAATGTACCTAGTCTAATTAAGCTCTTTGTTCTTTTTGCTTTTGGATTTTTAATAGTTGTAGATTCGTCTATTACCATTAGACATGAACTAGACATTAAAAAGTTCTCAGCAAACTTAACACCTCTAGGACTACTAAATGCTTCAACATTCATAATTAGAATTCTTAAATCTTCCGTTATTGTATTGATATGTTCAAGCTCTTCTTTTTCTGCTTTATTAGGTGATGCAGACCAGATAGCCATACGATAAATAATATGATCGACTAGGTGGGTTTTAATTTCATTTAAGTGCCAGTTACGATAAGCTCCCTTAGGTGCAATAATTAGTAGTCCGTTTATTTTACCTTTGTCATACAAGTATGAGGCGGTATCTAATATAACCTTTGATTTACCAGTACCCATTTCCATGAATAGTGCATATGATTCCTCATCCTTTGACTTCTGCCAAACTTGTAGTTGATGCTTAAAAGGATCCGTTTTAAATGGATAGGTAGACATCATAAAACCCTTTTTCCGCTGTATATGGACATTCTACAAACTCCTTTTTATTCGCCTATATGTCAAAAAACATATTTGTGTTAGGTTGCACAATATGTAGTGATTGTTTCGCCCTAGTCACTGCAACATAAAAAACCCTAATCTCATCATCAGGTAGCTTATGCATTTCCTTATAAGTCCTAGGGGCAATGTCTGTTAATAGTAATACATTATCAGCTTCACCACCTTTAACTCCATGAATTGTGCTAATCTTTATTCTTGGAGTATCACTTAATTTTTCTCCTCTCTTCAATAACATTATATAATATTCTCTTCTCTTTGTATCGATTTTGTCTAGTCTTTCATGCCAAATCCCGTGAGTAAAATCAAAGTCTTCAAGCTTGTAATAGGCTTCAGGATTAATTCCTCTAGGACATCTAGTTCTCATATACTTATATATTAGTTTTATAGACTCGCCTAATAATGATTCGCCATTACAAAGCATAGTCCAAAATCTAATTGCAGACAAGACTTCAGAACTTAACGGAGAACTACGACCTACAATCTGGTAAGGATACCCGTTTTTAATACATATACTTTCTAGCTGTTTAAGCATATACCCGTTCCTAGCTAGTAAGTACCAATTACCTTCACTTAAGTCTACATCTTCAGGGTCCATATAATAAGAGACTTTTCCATCATCTCCTCTAGGATTAAAGTCTTTTGATTTTCTTCTAGATATTCTTAAACTTAATCTATTTGCTAATTGCCAAATTGTTTTAGGCACTCTATATGATTCTCGTAACACGGTGCTCGATCCTTTTAATTCAATAAACTGTGATACGTCAGCACCTGCCCAGCTATAAATAGCTTGATCGTCGTCGCCTGCTATGTAAACGATTTGGGAATTATTAGATAATCTATTTATTATATCCCATTGGATTGATGAAAGGTCTTGAGCTTCATCAACAAATAAAGCATGCAGCTTTGGAAAGCGATTAACTTCTAATGCCTTGGTAATTATATCTGTGTAGTCTACAACCATTCTTTTATTCTTATATTTTACTAATGCTCTTTGTAATCTTTCTAGTTCAAACCAATTAATATCATCATCGTTATATTCTGAAAATATTTCGTATAAGGATTGCTTTTTAACTCGTGATAAATTCTCTAAGAAAAATAATTTATCCCCAGTCCTCATACCAAATACTTGGCCTTCCTCCATTTGAGCACCACCATCAACTTCTAATCCTAACATTTCTCCAAGCTCTACATAATTAGCTTTAGACATTATGTCGTTTCTTTTTAGATTAAGCTGATGATAGCATAGGCTATGTATCGTTCTAAAATACGGTAAGTCTTCTTTAGTGTAATTAAATTTTTTAAATGCTCTATCAGCCGCCTCAACAGAAGCTTTTTTAGTAAATGAAAAATATCCAATATCACTAGGGTTAACTCCATTGTTTAAGTGCTGGTCTACAATGTCTAATAATTTTGTAGTCTTACCTGTACCAGGAGGACCTAGTATAATATTAACGTTATCATGATTCATCAGGATACGCGTGCTCATGTGCTAATTTACGATACATTTCTTTTAACTGTCTATTTACTCTTAACTGTTGTTTTAACCTTTCAATTTCGGCTTTAAGTTTTTTTATTTCCATGGCTTGATCCTCACTCATTTGATTACTTTAATGTCTTTAATTAATACGTTAGGAATTACTGTAACGTTACCTACACTAGATATATTCTCGCCTTCGTCATCAAGTTGCCAATCACCAAATATCCTGATATGGTACCTATCCTTCTTTAATACTCGACCGGTAGTCTTACAAAGACCTGGCTTCATACTAAGTAGCTCTTCTTTACTAAGCCAAGATGAATCTGAAACTGGATCTATCCATGTTACTTCAACCATGGCATAGGTATCAATCTCAGTCATACCTTCTTTTTTCTTAAAACGATAAGTCATCTTTAACTTCCTCAGGTACATCAAGAGTTTCCTCTTGTTTATCAAATAAAGGTATTGACCATAAGTTTACGCCTTTACCTTTAACATTCCAAAAATGGTGGCTTGCTCCTTTTTGTTTTAATAACGATGTTACTTGGTGCACTTTAAATTCCCTAAAATGTTGTCTATCAAAGAAAGCCATAAGGTCGGAGATTCTAAAGTAGTGTGCTTTATCGTCAGTCCAAGGCTTGCCTAATAGTATTTCGTCTTTACTTAATGCTTGTGCTCTGTTTGTACAGAATCTTTCGAGTAACTCAAACAACTGTCCAATAGAACTAGCATCAACAGGAGCTTCAATAATGTTTAAATTCTCGAACAAGTGATTAATTAACTGATTCCAAGAATTTTCATTCATCTTTGTCGGCATCATGTTAAGCTTTTCCATACATCGCTTTTGAAACCGACGTTGATTCTGAAGGTCATCTGTCTCAAGTTCTATTCTACCACTTCCTTCAACATCAAGAAACCAAATTGGTGGATTCGAATTATATTTTGTTAATGAGTGTATTGCTGGCATTCCACCATCGTTACCTATACCGTGCTTTCTAAGTTTACAAACAGAAGAATTACAGTGCGGAGCTATCGGAGCTCGGCTACACGTATACTGATATGTTTTTTTGTTTGCAGACTTTATTACTTCTAAAACTTCTGTGCTTATAAGCGGAGGATCCATAAACTTAATATTGTAACCTTCTACCTTAACTTGCCAGTTATCTGGAAAAGCTTTTCTAGCATAGACAGCCATGTTAAAAAGTCCATTATTCCTAGTACCTTCTGGAAATCCTTGTTGTGTTAAATATTGTAAGCATGGAGGTGCTTCATTTAATGAATCGTTAGATTTAACTTTAAGAGACTTAAGTTCTTTTAACCCTAGTCTTAATGACTCTGCTATATCTAAAAATTTTACTGCTTTTAATTTAGCACCTTCCCCACTGATTGCATAACGTTTACTATCATCACTGTTAAAGTATGGCATATTAATCCATCCACCTACATCACCACGCTCTGCTAGTATTTGTATTTGTTTAGGGAATACTTCAGATCCTCCAAATCCTAAAGCTGCAGAAATTTCTTCTAACTTATGCTTCATTAATTTAGCTGGTACCCATTCTCTACAAAAAAGATATAGATGAACCCCACCACTTTTAGACCTACATGGTACTAGTGGAAGGTCTAAGTCCTTTAATCTTGTAGCAAGTGCTACTAAATCAAGGTCCTTATATTCATCTACATCTATTGCCCCAAACTTTACGTTAGAGTCATCGTTAATTGGAATAATTCCTAGTCCTTTTGTACCATTAAGGTGGTTCTTCCAATGAGCCATGGTTACAGCTTCCCTTACTGTTACAGCTTTTCCAGTTAACTTACCATCGACACGAGAGTCTTTTATTTCATAAGTTCCGTGCGCTCTTTTAAGTCCGGAGAAGAGGCTATTAAATCTCTCCTCCATGTCTTAAAAATCAGGCTTAACTTCTTGATTTTGCTGTTGAGGTGGGCTGACTTGAACTGCGCCTTCTTTAACGACACTTGCAAATGCTTTGCTCATATCATAAACAGCTTTATCTGTAACAGGTCCTGAAACCTCTATGTTCCAACCGTACCAAGATCCTTTATCGTTACTTTCTTGTTTAGTTGTAAGATGATACACATGACTATAAATAGCTGGTGTAACTAAACTACCATCAGGACCTGGAACTTTAAGTCCCATTATCTGACTATTCCATCTTCTAGCTTTTTTAAGCTGAGTTGAAGACATAGTTATAACGGCTTGCTCTAGACCTGTAGTGTCGTGGAAAAGACATACAAACATGTATGCTGTCTCAACAAGAATGTTTCCATTCTCTAAAACAATCTCTCCCTTTTCGTTTCTTGGTCTTTGTGAAATAGCAGCGCTAGCTGCGTGCTCACCTACATAACCGCCGCCTGATTCACGTGGCTTCCATTCAACAAACGATCTTTTGTAACCACAAGGTATAGCTAAAACGTGCTCATACAATGCATCACTTACGCTATTATGAATCATTCCAGCTTTTGCATTTTCATTTGCGTCGATTATTGGGCTTGTCTTTTGTACTATATTTACAAAAGGTACTGCTAAGTCATCACGGCTTATATTGTCTAGACCATCTTTTGCATCAGCTGCAAAGTCTATAACAGCAAGCTCAGACTTCTTTTGCTTTACTACTTCTTTAGTCATTACTTTACTCCTCTCTTAATTTGAGCTTCTTGCCCTACATAAATACCTAACAGATCTTGGGGTAGGGCTTTCCCTTTCTCTGTTTGTTCTCGAATAAAGCCAGATAGTGTGGAGTGATGAACATACTCTCTATCGTTATATCCAACACCGTCTTCAGTAAGTCTACTTTTAAACTTACTAGCCTCATCATCTTCGCCTTTTCCAAAAACTACCTTTACTTCGTTTTTAATTATGTCATCGAAATTATTTTCTCTTAACCAGTTAAATGCTGCTTGCTGATTATCTTTTGAGATATGACCTCGATAAACATTCTTAATAACAATCTTACTTCCATCGTCCATCTTAATTTCACTCATGCCAAATTCTGCTAACTTGAGTGGTAAGTCTTCCTCTACTAATTTAGCGTAGGCTTCCTTTTCTAGCTTAAGTTTCGCCTCAAGATGTTGTATTGAATTAGACTTTACATTTATCTCATCGACGTACTCTCTTATTTCCCTCATTTCTGAGGTCTTTATATCTGCTGCATCTGTCATAATATTGCTCCTATCTTAAATCACATTTAACAGGATAGTATTTCTTCTCTTGTCTATCCCACTTTAAAAACTTAACTCTACCGTTATTATTTTGAGATGCAATAATCCCTGATAATGCAATGGCAATTGGATCTCCCATAGTTAAAATATAATCTTTGTCACTAAAGTTTTTAAGTTTATTTCTCAACCTTTTAATTGTAGGCTGAGACGACAAAACTATATCTCCAGGTGGCAGCATAAGTTCTAACTCTCCGTATTGTTGTGCAGGTAAAACATTTCTACCTTTAACTTCTTGTACTATATAAACTGACATAACTTCTCCAATTAAGGCTTTATATCATAAAGCTTTCTATATATCTCTCGCCAATCATATGGCTTTCCCCATATATGAGCACGACTTAATTGTGATATGTCATAGGTTATTTTATCACTATTATTGACCTGATGTTCCATATTTAATAATATTTTCGTATCGATCAGATATAATAAATTATTATGTCGTACAAATACTTTAACTATACTTCCATGCTTTTTTGCTTCTGTAAAGAACGCTATTTGTGACGGCTGAAAGTACACTCTACTACCATTAGTAATCTTAAGCTCGCACCATAATGTTTTTCCATTTCTAGAACAGTGCACATCTGGTACTCCTTTAGTTACAATATTTTCTATACGCACTAAATGCCCTGGTATATTCTTTTTAAATAACGCCCAAAGATCTTTTTCCTTCATTTCACCTCACCCCACGATTTTCCTGATTCACGTGATACTTTTAATGGAACATTAAGCTCCATACATGTTTCCATAATATCGGCTATCTTATCCATATTATCTTTACTAGTTGAAAAATCTAATTCGTCATGTACTTGAAGGCTAGGTATTTCACCAGTCTCGTTATATACTGCTAGCATTGCTGTCTTTGTAAGGTCGGCACTCGAACCTTGGATCAAAGCATTAAGAGCTTTATGTGTATAAGCTCTTTGTAAAGGACGACCCGGCCATACCTCTTCTGCATCTTTCTTTCTTAATGGTATTTCTTTATGTGGAAATTTAAGGTTAGAATCAGACGGAACCCAATAATCAAAGTGTCTCTTACGTCCTAGTAGTGTTTTAATCTCTCCTCTGTATTGTACTGCTTTTGAAGCTTCATGCATTAGTCCTTTTATAAATGGAACGTTTACATGGTACTGTTCAAGTAATACTTTAGCTTCATTATACTCTAGGTTTAACATTTGACTTAACTTAAATATGCCCATACCGTACATGATACCTAAGTTTATAGTCTTTGCTACCTTCCTATCTATACCTGCCATATTAGCAACTAGTGTATGAAAATCTGCATCACCTTTCTTGTATTCTTCTGCTGCTAAATCAGCACCTCTAATACGTCTCATCACTGCATAATGAACTAGGACCCTTGGTTCTTGTTGGTTATAATCTAATCTTAACCAGTCACAACCTTCATCAGGAATAAATAATGACCTTATTAAAGGACCCCAGTGCTCATCTCTTGCTGGTATTTGTTGCAAGTTAGGACTTGATGAACTAAACCTACCTGTTCTTGTACCAGTATCATCTTTTCTAAGTGGATGAAATTGAGCATGGATCCTACCATTTACATTCATACCTAAAATTACAGCATCAATAAAATCTCTTCGCATCTTATTTACTTTTCGATACTCATATACTTGTCTTAAGAAAGTTTCTTTACTATTTTCTAAAAAGCCACTTTGAAATGAAGGGTTACCTGCTTCTGTTCTTGGAAACCATATACTTTTAAGTTTACATACATGAGCAAGCTTATCATTACTCCAAGGCTCAATAGGAAATCCTGCAAATTTCTTTAATTCATTTAGTAGTCTAATTTCTTCTTTCTTATATTTTGTATTTAACTTTTCTGCTTTATCTAAATCTACTTTAACACCTTTCCATCTCATATCTAAAATTAGTGGAATAAGATTAGTCTCTAGTTGAAATACTTTTGAGAGTCCTTCTTCTTCTATAATAGGACGCTGCTTTTGAAATACTTGTAGTGTTCTTACTGAATCCATTTCTCCATAAGGACCAACGTAATGTGCAGGCAATTTCCAGAGCTCGGACTTCGGGTTAATGTTATAAGCCTCAGCTGCAGCTCTTAATAAATCTTCTTCTTTACCTTTGTTTAAATATCTTCTACTTAAAACTTCTAAGCTATATCCTTCTTTTCTTTCTTCGTCGATAAGGGGCTCAGCAACTTGGATGTCGTACTTATTTCCTCCAACATGAATCCCTTCGCTCCTAAGCCATTCCAAATCATAAAGGATATTTGCTCCAACCTTATCTGTTTGTCCCTTGAGCTGGTCCTTCGCCCACCGTAAGACTTGCTCACAGTCAAGGTTACCTCCACCCTCATGTCTGATTGGGTAGTATCCACTAAATCCATCGTCTGTCGCCATTGATAATCCAACGAGTCTGCCATCGTTCCTTACACCTCCCGGCCCATGCTTAATTAAGTTTGGGTCACATGTTTCACAATCAAATGCAATAAGTTTTGCACTAGATAAATCAGGAAAATCTTTAGGGGGAGTCCACCTTGACTCCGGTTTAAATAAAGGTTCCTGTAAATTTCGTCCATTTTCTTTTTGTTTCTCCATAAGTCCATATCCTCTTTGGGTTCTTATTATCAACGTACTCTTCCAGAAAAATTATTTCTTTGCACGTTGTATTTAATAACAATTTAGTACACGTCATACACGGGCTTAATGTTACATAAGCCTTTTCTATTTCTTCAGTATTTTTACACTGAAGTAAAGCATTCTGTTCTGCATGTATAGCTTCACAAATATCTAATCCTAATCCTGTACCTTTGTATTGAGCTCCTTCACAAGGCTGTTCAATACAATGTGGTGCTCCTCTTGGATTACCATTATAACCTGTTGCTAAAACAAAGTTATTACTATCTACTAACACACATCCTACTTGTCTTCTTGCACACGTTCCTCTTTTAGCAACGAGTAATGCCATTGCAAGAAAATATTGGTCACTAGTTATTCTTGCCATCTGGTTTAATTATAACTTCATCATTAAAGTTTCCATCTTTTGCTTTACCCCATAACCAATTTATAAACTCTAATGGATGATTCCACTTATCAATATCTAATACACCTTTCGTTTCAAGATCGTCATTTTCAGGTAACTTTAACTCACATAACTCTTGTGCTTTAACTAAATCTGTATTATAAAGATGTAAGTTTGAAGTATTAAAAACAAGTTGTCCTAACCTGAATTTATTACCAGTCCTTAATCCATATAGTAGTGATACAAAAACAGCTGCACAACTCATATTAAATATATCGTATGGATAACCGAGCCATATATCACTTGACCTCATGTTAAGAAAACAATAAATTCTATTTGCACGTACTAGAAACTGCAATGAAATTGTGCAAGGAATATCTTTACTTGGTCTTGGATTAGGACGCCATATTGACATAACTGCTTGGCGTGTGTGCATGTCTTCTACTAAAGCATCTACAATATAAGTAATTTGGTCTACGAACTTCGGTCCATAATGCCCATTAAAGAAATAACCATCGTCTGAAAACTGTGATATTCTTTCTGACTTATCTTTAATCATGTGCACTGTATTTTGACCAGTTAAAATATTCAAAGCTTCTTGAGCCATAAACTTATAGCCTAATTCTCTTTGTGCTATGCTAATTATTGGATCTTCCATATTAACAATTGACTGATGAGCCATAAGCTCTTTACTCTCTAAACCTCTAACCCTAACCTCTAACCCTTTGTCAATAACTTTTGACAAGTGTGTAAGCCAGGTTTTATCTACTTCTAACATATCATATTCTCCAGTTGTTTAAATAATTCACTAGGACAAAATCGTTTATAATACGACGGATGTTTAACAGCATAGTCTACTTGACAACCTGCTTTTTTTAATTCAGTCTTAGCTTTATTTCCTAGTGCAATAATAATTTTATCGTTTTGAAATTGTTTTGGAAAGGTTAAATCAACATTTCCATCTTTATCGTATATATTTGTATAGGCCATATCACGCTCATTAACCCAGAGGTCATTAATAACTTTAGTAAGATATAGACTACAATTTCCGTATTCAAAGAAAGGCCAAAATACATCGCGATACTTTGGATTAACTTGCTCACCTACAAATAAGTAGTTTGCAAATTTAGCGTGACCTAAAAAGTTATCAGAAACAAATGCACCTTTAAACTGACTGTTTAACATGTCGTTAGATCTTTGTAACACTAGGTCAATAAAGATACTCATTAAGTTTTTCGAACCCCAATTGTTAATAGTATAAGGCATTACATAAGGACAGTTGTAATATCCGCCTCTGATGATAATTTGGTCGATATAGTTACCCGAATCCGTATGAGATTCATCACCATAATATAATTTGTTATACATATCACATACCTTTTGAATATCGTCATACTGCTCATGACGTTCCTTCTTAAGTTTCTCAAATCTATCTAATGTCGTCTCATCTGGCAAACATAAGACATAAACTACTCCATATGTGAGCCCAAGACGCTCATGAAATCTGCCTTGAAGAGGCCATGCGGATCCACCTCTATATACACTAGCATAACAAGCTTCACTCATCCACCATCTATCTATAATAACTATATTTCCTTCATAGGACCATCGCTTTGCAAGTCTAAATGCAGCAGTATGGTAGTCAAACATATTGTTTTTCCAACGATGTTTAAGATGTAGGTATTTTACGTTGCTATAACGTTTTGAAAAAGCTTTTGCAAGTGTAGTTTTTCCTACAGCGTCAGGACCGTCAAGTACAATTATTGACATAGGTCCTCTAAGTCTGCGGGTTGCCAACCTTCTGGCTTAACTACATCATGTTCACTACGTTCAGTGGACTTCGGAACTTTTTGCATATTAGCTGCATGTACTCTATTCCATGCTTCATCAAAGTCAAACCCCATAAGATAAGCAGTACCTAATGTAACGTAAGTAAGGTCTACTAGTGCATCTAATAACTCATGCATTGTTTCTTTATCAGGTGTGCTACAATGTGATTCTGACATATACATATCTAAGTCCATATTTTTGGGACGACCTAAAAATGCAAAATGAAACTCATTAAGTTCCTCTTGCATGTGGTCAATACGGGCTTTCATAAACTTAGGACTAAGCATTCTAGGTCTACCATCGTACGATAATCCCATCTTCTCATGGAACCACTGAATGTCGTACATCATTCTACTTTTTCTATCAGCCATTCGACACCTCCATACATGTTAGCATATCTCTCCACTTCTCTGAAGAACCGAGCCTACCTTCTAATTTATCTATTTGTGGAAATTTACGTTCCTCGAGTGTTAGCTTACCTACATACTCTGTTTCCCAGATACAGTTTCTAGCGTGCTGCGGCCAGAGTGGTGCAAGTATTGTAGCTAAATAGTTTACATCATAATAAGATCGTAATCGTTCAAACAAGTCACCATAGCCACAGTCAATAAGTTCTTGTTTATAATCTTTAATTGAAGCAAATGTACCCCAGTGATTATGAATTTTATACCCGCAATGCTCTAACATAGATCCTAACGCCTCATACTTCATCTCATTAACATGGTTTTTAGCAGCTCCTACTTTCTCATCCCAACACGGTGTACTCCACCATGATATAGTACCTGGCTGCGTCCATAGATAAACTTGTTTAAGTATCTCAATAGCTGTAAGTGGTTCTACATGTTCAAGGACCTCGAAACATACTGTATAATTAAATACAGCACCTTGAGGTGGTGGCGGTGGGTATTTCGTAAAGTCTTGACCTGAGATAACGTCAGGTTTAAATTTAGTATTGTCGAACATACTTGGTACGTCCATCTTATTGTACTCGAAACCTAAATACATCTTTGGTGCTAGTCTACTTGTCATAAGCATCCTAGCGAGTGGCATATCTTTACCACACCCGATGTCTAGTATATTTGCTGATTTATAGCGTTGACCTTTATTGAGGTACTGAGCTACATGGGTCCATCGTAAGCAATGTGCTATATAGTCCCTGTGTATAAAACCTCGAACCTCTGCCTGATCTACACTTAAATCGGTATTATCAATATGTTTTCCTCTTGCGTTTGCCATTTTTCTTTCCTCTCTTCTTCTCTTTCTCTTTGCTATGATACTCAATTACACGTTGCGCATATTCAGGGTCTCTAGGAGTAAATGCAGGAAATGTTAAGTCGAAAGATGACCAAGCATCTACAACATACTCCCCAACTGACTGATACGTAACGCCACTTAATTTAATTGGCATATTACCTGTCTCACTTGTTTCTACTGGCCAGGAGTAATTAGAGTCTACAACTCCCCAACGAAATGGTGCAGGCTGTCTTCTTTTTTTACTTATTCCGGGCTCTTTTGAACTCGTATTATTTTTTCTAGATGCCATAACTTATTTTGGTAGTACGTTAAAATTCTATTTGCGCCGCCCAATTGTTTTGTCTTGACTACATCTTGCATTGCTTCTAAAAGCTCATCACGCTTTAATGAACCATGTTGCCTTACAAGTTTAGCAATAAGCCTAGCTTGTTTGGGTAACGGTGGTATAATGTCATCGAGATTAAAGTCCATGGGACGATCATAAATATATATCCAATCTTTTTTCTTCCACTTTTTTAACTTCATATATCCTCTCTTAAAAAGAAGGCCGCCGATGCTGTCAAAGATATACTCTAACAGACTTACACGGCTCAGGCCTTAAGCTTACCAACAACTATTATCGAGGTAAATCGATAGGAGTCACACATAATCTATAATTAATTTTATTACGGGCATAGACGGATGTAAACATCTTTATGCTTTTTTATTGCTTATTCCTGTAAGTACACCCAGATTCGTATAGTCGAGCTCAGCAAGTTCATTTAAAACGTATTTAATACCTGCAGCGTGCCCCGCATTATAAGCGTGTATTGGGTCGCAGCCCTCAAGATCCGGCTCATTATCACGTGCTGTTGCACGTTCAACAACATCATCAATCATGTCGTACACGGCTAAGCGTCTACCTACGTGCTTTAGTCTAAGTTGATTTGTAAACTCTCTTACGCGTTCTGCATATTCATTATTATCCATACTACCTCCTAATGTTTAACGGGCTCTTTGCTCGTTGGTTTAAAAATATACTCTAGTTCTTTTTGCTCTGCCTCCGAAATAGGAATGTTCTGAACATTAACCTCGGACACCGAACCAAAGGTCGTAATAAAGAAATCGCTTTGATTTCGCTCCTTCATCCAGGCAAATACTGTATCTTGATTCTCGAGTTTTACACTCGTCACCTCGTCATTACCTGGAGGAACGAGTACGTCCCAGTACAAATGTACTTCCTTCTTTTTCTTATCGAAAACTAGGACGTTTACTAAGTAACCTTCACATACTGTTTCTTTCATCTTTTGTCCCTCTCTAGCTGGTTTAAATAATCTTCGAGTACCCTGAGATTTTTGTAATCGTGCGGTTCTAACTCGATCGTTGGAACACTTTCAGGGTCTTCAACATCATAAGTGATGCCATAATCTTTTTCTTCATCACTATACCAATTATCGCTTAGGATACTCAAAGCGTGCTTTGCTTGTTTTAATGTAATTTCAGGCATCGTTCACCTCCTTATACTTTCCAATTAACTTAACATCTGCTTCAAAATTTTTCGGTTGTTGTAGTGCTAACTTGATAGCTGCTTGCTTTTGCCACCACAAATCCTCTTTACTTCCTACAGGAGCATCGGTATTTATCTCAAACTCTACAGTCTGATAAACTTTTACGCTATATCTCTCTATACTCATCGTTCACCTCTCTATATAAAAGGATGCAGCGTGACACAGGAGACGAGGGAAACGATAATAAAACCCCCGTATAAAGCCACGCTACACCAATCACTTAAGCAGCTATTTTAAGAGCGCTATCTAACGCTCTACGTTTAATAGTTGCCGCCTTACCTAACCACGCAGATGTCATAGCTTTATCTCTATCACGTCCTGCTTGATGGTCGGCATAATATGTTACCGCATTAAGTGCTTGCCACCACGTATTCTTGTTATACTCAGCACCTGGCTGCTTAACAAGATTTAAGTTGACTTGCTCCATAGTACGGTTAAACATGTCGGGCAATATCTTCTTCTCATTGACGATACTTGGCTGAAAGAGTGTAGCAAAGTACTTCCAGACCGCTTGGTCTGTATACTCTTTACTTGAAAGTATCTCCGATGAGGATCGAAATTGCTCTAATTGAGCATCTGCAAGCCCGAGTGCCTGTTCTGCTTTCATCTGCATGTCTGCGTCAAAAGCCCTGACATGTGGCATACGAAACGAAGTTGCTGCATTTTCTTGACCTAACGCCATAACGAGCGTATTCATGCAAACAACACGAATCGGAGTCCACATAATCTTGAGCGACTGACCCCAGATATGAGGATGATAACATAATAAGTAAGAATCTACTTTATCTTCTTTACCAAGCACAAACGACGATGTAGTCTTAGCGAGTACGAATACTCTACGACCACCCTCAAGTGCGCCTGCAGTTTCTAAAGTCATCTTACCAGAACTTGTAAAACGCTCGAAAAAATCGAGTGCCTCGTGGTTCTGAACAGGTACATAGCTTTTACCAGCTGGCCCAAACTCCTTACCGTCCGAATCTCGGACTAGGGTAAACCAGTCCTGAGAAACTTCACCAGTAATAGGATTCAGAAACGGGTGCTTTTGGACTTCCCAATCAAGACCTGCTTTTTTACGCATTTCTTCAGGGGAAATCGAACTGTCGACCTGTGTTCCTAGTCCGTGCCAAGGTATTTTGCCTGCATATGCCATAGTTTCTACTACTGCTGGCATAGTTCTACCTCTCTAGTTAGTTATAAAAATACGCTTCCAACAAATAAACTGAAAATACAATTAATGCGAAAGCCCCTATACAGAGAAACATAATAAAGATCGCTGCTATAACTTCTAAAATTGCTTTCATAAACTGCTCCTATATTATTATCTCAAGTTACATTATATTACGGATAAAATTACAATGATACTGCTTATTGGATATTATTGCCACTTTTTTTACCCCAATATATAAAGGCAATATACTCTTTTTTTATAAGAATCAAATATATACGCCAACGCTCGACTAAAGTTATTGGTCTATTGGATACTTTCAGTCAAAAAAAATATTTTTTTCCTGAAAAATCCCTATATATACAATAAAGAAAGGAGCAGATAGTCGTGTCTTCTACCCGCTCCCATTCTTCCTGGTTTAAGAATTATGTCGTGATGAATAATTCCTCATCCAGTGGCTTACCATCTCTTTAGCCTTCATCTTAGGAACGCCATAGTACTGATGCAGGTAGAGAGCACCTGCGAACATGTTCATTACGCCTGACTCTCGTATCTCATCGAGTATATCATTTGCACGTTCCTGATCCATTTCTGAATCGATTAAGACATCGAGAGGATTACTTTCTTCTGCCATAGTATACCTCCTGTGTCGGTTTAAAAAGAGGAGCAGCTGGCGTTAGTCAGCCACTCCCATTTATCGTCAAGTTATACTGCGGCCTGGACAAGCTCCGGAGTATTGGCTTTTCCCTTGCCTTTTTTCTTAGACGGTTTTTTCTCATCACTGAGATTTTCCTGCCTGACGTAATCATTACCGATCATATCGTTTTTATAATACGACCAGATACGCCATGGTTTTTGACGTGTTACTAAATACCCGTCACTGGCAATATCATCGATGAAAGTCTTAAGCTCAGCTTCAGTAAACTGAGTAGTTCCACCTTCGACAACACGTTGCAGGATCTGCTTGATCTGCGGTGTCATCTTGACGTTACCAGTAAGGGCTTTAGTAATCTCGTCTTCGTTAAAGACGAAGTTTACTGTAGTGGTCATAATGACCTCCCGTACTTTCGTACCGTTATTTAGATTGTATGTAGCCCGTTATCTCTACGTACCTTAACTTGGCTACAGGACCATCATAATACGGGTAAATTATAAAGTATACGGATAAATTTACGGTTTATTAACAAAGCTGTGGTTTACAGTTATTTTATTTTTCCGTAATAAAATCCGTTTACGATTGATTTAACCCGTAATAATATATACATACTTATTAATAACACACGGAGGCACTTATGGACGAAACGATAAAAGATCGTATTAATTCTTCCACCTACGCCACCCAGAAAGTTTCGGCTTTTATAACTTTACCGGGTGATACGACGTGGGGAGAGTTTACGACATTTTTGGAGAAATACAAACTTGAATTTCGTATTATCGATAGAGAAGCACACCAAAGCGTTAATGGTACTTATCTGATGAAATTTGAGATACACGGAAACTACCACAACATGAGAAATGCCCTTATGGAACACCACCTGAATCATTCAGATTGGAATAAAACCAATGTTGGCGAGGTTGTTAACGCATCACTTGGTTACGGGTTTGAGAAAGCCACGTAAATAATGCTCAAAAAAAGGGAGCTTGCGCTCCCTTTTACTTGTTACCTACGTTTCTTTTTCTGTCTATCGAAATCATCGATCATCTGGTTAGTTCCATTAACTATCATAATGGCAAACCACACCCAGACACACAGTATCGTGAACGTCAATAGCAAAATTATCGTTGTTTCACTCATCGTTACCTCCCGTTGTTGATTAAAATTACGGCTACAAAAAATAGCCAAACCGCTAAAGGAATCGACAATAATGCCGTTAGCTTTAAAAACAGAATAAAGCGATTCATTTAACTATCTCGTAAAATTTCCACAAGCACCACACCAAAAACCCCACTGGCATAGCGACTGCGAGTATTTCCATCATTTCATACGTCATAAATACCTCCCGTTTATTTCTCAAAAAATGCGATTAATATGATCGGCACAACACCAATAGCAATAAATACGATTGTTGCTAAAATATCTATAATCATTTCGTTACCTCCTATCGTTTTTTCAAATTACCATTCTATATTATTACGGATTTTTTATCACGTAAACAGATTTTTTTTTCGGTCCGTAAAAAAACCAAAAAAAAGGGGAGCTTTCGCTCCCCCGTGGGTTAGGCTTCGATGTTTTGAAGCCTCATTAGCCCGCTACCAAGCAGTTGTTGGCGGTAGTACTTGAAAATACGCATTGGGTCCTGGCGAGTTTTCAAGATTCCTTTCGCGGCCGCATCCTCCATCAAGTCCTGGATTTCTCCAGGAGTGAAGTAGATTTCCTCCTCAGTATTTTCGATGCGAATCGCATGGTCTAATACTGCGCTGTAAATCTGGCGAACCTGTGGTGTACTTGGCAATGCTGATTCAACATTTGCGAAGTCATGTGCCACGTGAAAGATAATTACCGTTTTTTTAGATTTTTCCATAAT
>CEQB01005656.1_pt1 | contig 28557 bp, 38 predicted proteins | sample 530581 | NCBI WGS metagenome assembly CEQB01 (sample SAMEA2620588, study PRJEB7988) | marine metagenome | biome: marine biome (ENVO:00000447); feature: deep chlorophyll maximum layer (ENVO:xxxxxxxx); material: "saline water (ENVO:00002010), including plankton (ENVO:xxxxxxxx)" | depth 75 m
TTATTTCAATTTGACGCTTTTAGATTAGTACCTACATCGGCAGGTACACACATGTTTGTTCCACAAGGAGTATCGGAATTTGCAGGACATTATCCTGAAGTAGCAAATGGTACAGGAACAAACCCTGATACTTCAGTAGATAAAACAAGTGATACTGATTATACTACTAACTTTTTATTTCCTGCTATGTTCAATATGACCATAGATGCAGTAAAAGTTTTAATTTCAACTGATACAGTAACTGATACAGTGTGCAATGTTCACTTAATGAGTTATGATATGGTTAATGATGGAACATCAAATGATGGAAATTTATCAAATGGAACAGTATTAGCAGATGGACAAGCAACATCAGTTAATAGAAGTGTAGTTAAAACAATAGATTGCACAATACAAAGTTCAAGTGTAACAAGTAATAAAGTTATTGCTTGTTTTGTAGAAAATGAAACAAATACAGACGATATTAATATTAAGGTATTAGTCAAATACCATATAGCATAGGAGAAGAAATGGCGAATTATACAGCAAACTTAACATTAGATACAAGTAAAGGGGACAAGATAACTTCTTCTAAGCTTGGTAATTATACAGAAACAATAACAGTAAGGCAAGATATAGACGGGCAAGATGCTTATACAATTTTAATTGACTCAGAAAAAGACGCGGCAGGAGCTCTTGGTGTAGGAAAAACAAGAACATCTTTAAATGACGCAAAAATGCTTATTATTAGAAATACAGGTAATGCTGCTGCAGAAATTATGTTTTTATTAGATAAGTGGACTGCAGGAACGCCTGATACGCACGCTTCAGATGAGCAAACAAGCCACATTATAACACCCGGAGATTTTATGGTTATGCCTAATCTAAGAATGTTAGGTTATAGCGTAAGTAATTCAGCGGCAGGGTATGGAACAGTGGCAAACAATCAATTAAGAGGTGATAGCTCAATGGTTGTCTACTCAAATGCTACATTGGGAGAAAAAGTAGAAGATACTCTTACAGATTTTGATGTAAGTGATTCAGACTATTTTAAAGTTGGAGATATAATTCAAATAGGAATCGATGATACAACCGCAACTAGAATTGAGTGTATGCGTGTAACTGCTATTGATGGAGCAAACCTAACTGTTGAAAGAGGTTTATTTGGAACATCTATAGCAGATGGCGATTCTCAAACAAATGCTACTAATGGAGCTGTAAGTGGAGCAAGAGTTTATTATCCTATATTTAATCAATATTTTGATTATGATACATTTAGTAAAACACAAACAGGCAAAAACGGAAAGTTTAAATGTACAAACTTTTTTGGTTATGGTAGAAGAGCAGACAATGTAGCTGATGGAATAACTCCGGGCAGTGTTGCTATTAAATTTTATACACAACCAACACAAAGTTTAGGACTTAGTGATATTAGCTCTAATACTCACACAGGGCTTTCAGCGTCTACTACATACTATTTTAAAGTTGCATTAGATGGTGGAACTGCCGATGAGATAAGTTTTGCTACAGACGCTACAAACCTTAACTTTGGTGGAGCTAATGGTGTTTTAGAAAAAATACAAGGCCAATTAGACGCTAACTTTTACAATGCGTCAAAAAATATGTATAGCAAAAAAGTTACAGTTTCTATTGAAAATGGTGACGTAGTATTTAGGTATCACGCTAGGCTAAAAGCTAGCACTATAGCTATTACAGCAGGAACGTCAGGTACAGCAGGTACAGACGAGTTTTTTGATGGAACTAATACAATAGGTAGATTCCCTGCTAATATTAGAGGGGCTGTAGCCACAAGGTTACCTGATGATTTATTGTATGATGATAAAAGTTATGCTACTATGCCTAATGTTGATAACTTTATGTATGACAATGGTAATGGTCAATTAATAATGAATCAACAAACAGTTGGGACTATAAATTATGAAACAGGGGCTGTTGATTTTACAGGGCCTGCTAACGCTCAGTTTGTAGTTACAGTTAATTACGGTTCTGCTCATAGTGGTGGTAACGAAATTAATGAAAGTAATAACAGGGCTAATTGTATTAAACAAATACAAGCAAGAAGTTTAAATACAAAAATAACAACTAGTATAGAAGTGATAGGGATAAAATAAGGAGACGAAATGCCGGCATATATGTATAAGAACAAAAACAAAAAGAAAAAAATGAAGAAGACTAAACGTAGAAAGAAGAAGTGAAATGGCTAAATATAGAGGAAGGTCAGTTAGACTTGGAAAACCTAGAAGAATAACAAAAGGTCGTCCCGGTTATGGAAGAAAAAAGTTTGAAGTCTTTGTTAAATCGGGCAGTAAAGTAAAAAGAGTTGCTTTTGGTGACCCTAATATGAAAATTAAAAAGAACCAACCGGGCAGAAGAAAGTCGTTCAGAGCTAGACATAGATGCGCCACAGCTAAAGATAGAACAACTGCAAGGTATTGGTCTTGTAAGATGTGGTAAAAAATGCCTAGAAAAAAACGTAGAAAAAGTACAGTAAACAAAGCAGGCAATTATACTAAACCTACTTTACGTAAAAGATTATTTTACAGAATTAAAGCAGGAAGTAAAGGCGGGCCTCGTGGTGTATGGAGTGCTCGTAAGGCGCAAATGCTTGCTCGTGCTTACAAAAAAGCGGGTGGAGGATATAGATAATGGCTTTAAAAAAATCACAGAAATCTTTAAAGAAGTGGACTTCTCAAAAATGGGGCTACGTAAACCCTAAAGACAAAAAGAAGCCTAAATCTAAACGTGGTAGGTATCTTCCTAAGTCTGTTAGAGACAGTCTTACACCTTCACAAAAAGCATATGAAAATAGAAAAAAACGTAGAGCTACTAAAGCAGGTAAGACAAGAGCTAGATACTCTAAGTCTGTTAGAAGAAAGATGAGAGGTAAGTAATGGCAGCACCAATAATTGTACACACAAGGAATTAAAAAGAGTATTTCCACAAATTGATAGTTTTGATACTAAAAAAGCAATTTATGGTTGGACAGAAGTTACAAGCAATAAGTATGCAGCACATAATAGTGGTTTAGTAAGTCAATTATTTGCTAATGGCGAAGACTTAGGGCCTGCTCAATCTGCACATACTGATTTAAATGTTGAAGGTGAATGGTTTTATAATTCTGCTGAAGATGTGCTATATTATTATTCTGCTACTAATCCTCTTGACAAATTAATGGAGGCAGGTGAAGAATTTACTGCTATGGTTACACAGTTTAGAACTGATGCAAGTAGATACTTAGATAGTATGTTAGACCCTAATATGCCAAAAGAAGCTTGGAAAGACAAGAATGGTAACTACGACTATTTAATTATTAGAACAACAGCACTTATTGCTGCTAATTTTATGATTAAAACACAAGACCCTAATAGTGAACTTGCTAATGCATTAATGGAAGAGGCTATGTTAAACATAAATAACATAAATCAAGGTAAAGCCGCTTTAAGTTGGCAAGTTACTAGAGACTCTTCACAAGGTGTAATTAGAGACGTAACTTATGATACTGCAGGTAAAATTAGACCTGTAGACACTAGAGGGGAATGGACAGGAAGCTATGACTTAGTTAAAATTAAAATAACTAATGCCGGAGCTTTAGGAGCTGCAACATACTCAGTTTGGGTTAAAGATTCTGAAAAACTAAAAAATAACAAAGTTGTAACCGATGAGGTAATAACAGGAGACTACCAATTAATGGTTGGAGGTTTAGAAATTAGGTTTGCAGGGGCTGATGATAGTGCAGTAGCTGTTTTAGATGATGAGTGGGAATTAGAAGTTTTTGGTGTTTATGAAGAAGTAGATGCTTCTAGTGGAAAGTCTATTAAAATGACTAGAACTAGGAAACACGGGAGGTTATACTACTAATGCCTATAACTTTTACTAACAACTTTAAGAATATTCTTGATAAATTAAGGGGTATACTTAGAACAGAATTTAAAGGGTCTTTGCCTGTTTATATAGGCAGAAACGACAAAATAGAAGGTAGTCAATATTTACGACTAGAGCCAATAGGTAATGAATTGATTGAATACAATACTCTTGGCGAGATTAGAGAGTTCGAAATAAATATGATATACTTTTTTGCTGACCCTAACGTGAACAAAACATCAACTGATTATGTTTTGAGAATGTTATCTAGAATTGAAGCATTGATACACGACAATCTTACTATGGGCTTAGCGGATAGTTCGAGATGTTTTAATTGTCGTATAGAGAATACAACTCTAAATGCTTTAGACCAAGAAAACGAATATGTTGTCAATTTTTTATGGAAGGGACAACATCAAGGCAATTTATCATAACAAGGAGATAATGATGAAAGTAAAGTTGAAAAATGAGCCTGTAAGAATTTCCGGAACAGATGTTGTTGATGGTAAATTCGCCGGTATTGACCTAGAGGCTTGGAAAAAACTAAATCGTGGCGATACGATTGAATTAAACAATGTACCAAAAGATGCTGAACAGTATGTAGTGTCATTAGGTACAACAACAAACACAAAAATAGAAAATAAGGGAAGCTCCCTTAAAGGAGGAAAATAATGTCTACAATAAATCAAAGCGCTTTTTCTCCCAAAGAATTTCAATTTCTTATAGGGGGACAATCAGCTTACGGAACTCAACTATTAAATGCTCTATATGCAGTTGATGTTGATTCTGTAGGATTCCCTAGTTTTGGGACAAACGCAGTAATGGATGTAAGAGCAGGTGGAAGAGTTTTAAGAGCTGATGACTTTTTTCAAACTCAAAACGCTCAAATAACAGAGATTTCTGTATCAGGAACAGCAAAAGTCGCAGTAATGGACTTATTGCTTAAAAACATAACAGATGACAGTGCTGCGCCATATAATATCACTGCAGGTTATGTGCCTACTGCTTTAGGTACAGGTTCAACACCTACTTTGTCTGATATGAAATTATTCACAATAGTAATTACAAGTCCTGTAAATAATTCAGACATGGTATTTAAAGATTGTGTGGTAACATCTTTAAACTTAACAGGTGATGCTAATGCTGAAGGTGGTAGAGTTAAATTTTCTGCTACATTCAAAACAGGAAGTAAACCTGTAAGTCTATCATTAACTTCTGAATCTGTTGATACAGCTATAGGAACAAATGATATATTTATGTCAACTTGGGGTGATTCTGACAAAAGAATGATTGCAGGAGTTAATCACGTGTTGGTTAACACATTTTCACTAACATTAGAAAATGATGCATATTTCCAAGGTATTGATAGTAATGGTAATCACGAAATGATAGGAAGGGCACCTGAATTTTCTGTTACTTGCGATTTTAACGTCAAGTATGATAGTATTACAGAACCTTTCATTAACACATTTCAAACACAAACAGGTGATAGTGGAAGAACAAAAATGGCGTCTACAGATAATGTAGCAAGCAACTCATTTGGATTTGATATGCCAAAGAGTATATTTACAAACGTTGCTTTTGCTGAAGGTGATACAATGGCTTTAGATTTATCAATGAAAGCAGTTGCAAGTAACACTTCTACAGACGACTTTTTTATAATAGGAATACCACCTGAAGTATAACAAATAGGAGAACATAGTAATGGAAATCAAACTCAAATCAGGTAGAAAATTAAAGTTGAAAGATGTTTCTATTGACGAGAGAGATGAAATGTTGGATGCGATAGAGTATGAATGGGACGCGGACGGAAACCCTCTTAAGGTTAAAAGAATGAACTCAACTATAACTAAATGGTTAAGATTAGGTCTAGAAGGTGACGTTTCTGACGAATTTATCAAAAAATTAACTTTTGATGAAAGAGTCGAAGCATTTACTTTAATGCAATCTGAGATTATTATGGGGGAAGAGACGCCCTCAGACTCAAAATAGCTGTATTAGCTGACGAGTGTGAGGGTTGTAAATACCATAATTTTCCATACGAAGCTTATCCTCCCATAGCTAAATATGGAAAAATGGTCTTCAAAAATAAAGAAGACGTTTGGAGCATAATAGACAAACTATTGGAAGAGGTTAGAAATCATAACCTAAATGGGCACGATTTTGACGAAGCCTCTTCTATAGTTAGTCAGTTAAATTTCTTTTGTTGTCCTAATTGTATTATTAGAAAGCAAGACAAGAGAGATATACAAAGGTTTATTTATTGTCAAGAAGCCAATATACCCGCATATCCGGGAGATTATACGCAACACCCTGCAAGATGGGTAGATAGATTTTTTATTATAAATCACGCAATGAAGAAGAAAATACAGATAAAGGTAGATAAAGAGAAGAAGGTGATTAGCAATGGCAAATAAAGTATTAGTAGAATTTGAAGGAAAAGGCACCCCCAAGTTAATAAATGGCTTAAGACAAGTAGCAAATGCAGGAGCAAAAGTAACTGCAACTACAAAAAAGGCTGCTAAAGCAACAGGTGATTTAGCTAAGGCCAACCAAGAAGCGCAACAAGGACTTTTTGGTCTTATAAGGGGTATGAGAAATTTAGGTGATTCCTCTAGTGGAACCGCTATGAAACTCTCTGTTGTACGTTCTAGATTACTTATTTATACGTTTGCTATAGGCGGTGCTGTTCGTGTTGTTAATACATTTTTAAGAGCTGCCGGAGACTTAGAAGAACAACAAAACAAAATGGATGTTGTTTTTGGCGCTAGCGCTACTATGATACGTAATTGGTCTGAAGGCTTTGCTGACGCTACAGGCAGAAGTGCTACAGAATTACAATCTTTTGCTTCATCTGTACAAGATATTTTAGTTCCTATTGGCATTTTCCGTAATGACGCGGCTATGCTTTCTAAACAAATAACAGAATTAGCAGTAGATGTAGCCTCTTTTAACAATAGGTTAGAACCTGATGTAATGAGAGACTTTAACTCTGCTCTTGTAGGCAATCACGAAACAGTACGAAAATATGGTATTGTAATATCAGAAGCTAGAATGAAACTTGTTGCCTATCGTACAGGTATCACACAAGTTGGCCAAGCTCTTAGTGACCAAGAAAAAATACAAGCAAGATTGGCTATCATACAAAACGATTCGTCAGATGCTATTGGTGACGCTATACTTACTCAAGGTTCATATGTAAACTCTCTTAAAAGATTTCAATCAGAAGTAAAAACATTAACAGAAATTATTGGTAATATGTTATTACCTTCTGTTACAGGTTTGTTAAGAGCGGGTTCTGCTATGATAGGCGTGTTTACTCCGGGTGAAATAAGAGTATTTACAACTGCTATAATGTTTATGACGGCTAAACTGTTATTAGCTAGAGCAGGAATTGACGCAACAACACTTTCAGTTAAAGGTTTAAAAGCTGCCTTAACTCTTGGTGCCGGCAGTCTTGGTAAAATTGCTATGGCATTAGCAAAATTAGTCGGAGCATTTGCCGCTTTTAAAACATTAGGAAAATTATTTGATGTAGACAACTCAAGATTAGGTGTTACAGAAGAAAAATTAGCAAATATTACCCAAAAAGCTAAAGAAGGATTTGACGCTTGGCAAAAAGGTATTGGCGGCAAAACTGAAATGGAACTAAATAAAGAGCTTGAGGAAGGTGAAAATAGACTAAAAACATTAAGAGATGAACTTAAAAATTTAAAATCTGATTTAGAAGCTGCAAAAGGGCCCGCTTTTGAAAGAACAGCGTTTCTTGGTTTACTTCAAACATCTGAACAAGGAGGAGCTGCAGTATTAGGTAGTTTATTAAATGTATTTAGTGATTATGAAGAGGAAATAGCTAAAAGCCTATCTGTTCCTATGGAGGTTGGCGAATCATTTACTGATTATGTCGATAGAGTAGAGGACGCTATATTAAAAGTAGGCACTACATTAGATATACAAAAACAAAAACAAGCTGAAGTTGGCAAAATATTAGATGATATAAACAAGAAGTCAGTAGACTTTGCAAAAGGTATATCTAAATTAGAAAATGAGTTAAAAAAGCTTGGTTTAACAACTGATAGAGATAAGATGGCATTTCAAGCTTTAGGGCTAACTTTTGATGAAATGAACTCTAAACAACTTGTTTATGCTAAAGTTATAGATAAGATAATTCAAAAACAAGGGCAGTTAAAAGCTGCAGATATAGTTTCTAATTTAAGAAATGAATTAGCAGTACTACAAGAAAAAGACCCTGTAGAACAAAGAATATTAAAAATTAAAAAAGAACTTGGTGACGCATACGGTAAAGAATCTAAAGTAATTGAGGTATTAGTCAAACTATTAGACCAAGAAACAAAGCTTAAAGACAAACTAGAACAAAGAGACAATAAAAGAGATAGACTTCTTAATAAATCTATTAACTTTAAACGTCAACTGATTATTGAAGATATTAAGTTTGTAAAAAATAATAAAGAGTTATTTACATCAACTAAACAATACAACCAAATATTGGTTAGTTTAAATAATGATTTAGAAAAAACTGTTGATGTAGATACTAGACTAAACGGTTTGTTAGGTTTGTCAATAGGTCATCAAAAAGAATTAGTTCAATCAAATATAGACTATATAAACAGTTTAAACGCAGAACAAATATCCGCAGGTAAAAAAGAAGAGATACTTGGCAATTTAAACAAACAAATGAAAGAGCTTAACAAACAGCAATCAGGCGCTGTTGATTTTACATTAGAGCTTTCTCAAACGACAGCAGGTCAAAACAAAATACTGCAACAAAAATTAACTTGGGCAAAACAAGAAATAGCCTTAGGAAATACATCTAATGAAATATTGCAATTTAGAGCGCAAGTTTTATCAGATATAAACAAATTAGAAAACGAAAGTATTTTAGCGTCTATATCTTTAACTACAGCTAGACAAAATTACAATTTAGCAGCGAGTGGTGGCGCAACAAATCAACAAAAACTTAATATTTTACAAGACCAAGAAGCGCAGATTCTTAGAATACAAACTACAAATACTGAGGAACAAATACAAAAACTTAACAATTTAGCACGAATTAGAAGTCAAATTAACTCACTACTTGGTACCAATGAATCTTTGTTTAACCAATCAGCGCTTAGTACAGAAAGACTTAAATTAGCAACCGATGACGGTAACTTATCTGCTAAAGATAAATTAAAATTGCTTGCTATGGAAAAAAAGCAGGTTGAAGACAGTCTTGTATATCAAGGTGACCAAGTAAGTCAAAAAATTAAATTAAATGCACTAAATTTAAAAGAGCTTCAACTTAAAAAAGCTTTATCAAAAGAAGAGCTTGATAGAGCTAATATGCAAGACAGATTTAATGTACTAAGTCAAACATATGGCCAAACTCAACAAGATATAATGGCAAATTTTGAAAATATGACACGTTTTGAAATGGCTGCTATGGATTTGGCTATAGAAAAAGAAGTTATAGAAAATCGTAAGTTACAACTACAAAAAGATTTTAATAATGGGTTAATAGATGAGATAACATTTAAAGCTCAATTACTTGACCTTGATATTAAACTTGCAAAAAATAAATCTAATAGTAATGATTTGCAAGAAGAAGAAATGAATTTAGCTCTTAAATTTGCAAGAGACCAAGTTAAAAATATTGGTATGGTTATGGGCATGGAAAAAAAGGCATCAAAAGGCTTAGCTTGGTCTAAGTTTACCATGGCTACCATTGACGCATATGCTGCTGCAGGTGCTGCATATGAAAGATATTCAGACCTTGGTCTTGTAGCTGCTAATATTGCTAGAGCAACCGCTTTGGCTATAGGTCTTGCAAATGCAAACCAAATAAGAAAATCATACGATTTATTCCAATATGGTGGTTTAGTTGGAGGAAAATCACACGGGCAAGGTGGTACAGTAATAGAAGCAGAACGTGGCGAATTTGTTATGAGAAAAGAAGCTGTAGACAATATAGGGGTAGATGCATTAGAAGAATTAAATAGGGGCGGAAATACAGGTAATATAGTTGTAAATGTTTCCGGAAATGTTATGACGCAAGATTTTGTAGAAAATGAACTTGCAGATTCAATAAAAGAGGCTATTCGTAGAGGTAGCGACTTTGGAGTAAGTTAATGTTACAATTAAAAAGAAAATTTAAACAAAGTAAAGACTTCAACTTTTCTAATTACATTCCTGTTGTTCATATATTTAATAATACGGGTATGAAAGATATACCGACTAATGAGTTTGGTTTTGTAAGTAAAGAAAACATTGACTCGTATTTAGAAGAGCAAGAAAATAATGGAAATTTTATAGGTTTTTCTACTGTAAACTTTAAAACTCCAAGCAAAAATTACATTCCAAATTTAGATTTTATATCAAACTATATAGAAAATTGTGATTTTATAGATAATAAACACAAAATTCAAAGTGTGACAATTAATTTTAAAAATGCAAGCAAAGATTTGTTTAGAATTTCTGATTTAGGAAATCTTCATTCTAAATTAGTTAGAATTTATTATGTATTACCTACTTTTATGCAAAGTAATCAAGTGTTATCTAATAATAGTGAAGATGTTATGTATTTTTTTCAAGGTATTTGTATGAGATACGATATGTCAACTGATAAATGCGATTTAGTCATGGAAGATTTAACTACATTTGTTTTACAAGAATATGAAATTCCTGCAAATAGAGTCCCTGATACTGAAGATTATTTGAGCGAATCTAGGCTTGAGCCATATCCAATGATATATGGTTATCACAGATACGCTCCTACTATAAATTATAGCAGTAGAGGAGCTGAAGATTATGATTCTGACACAAGCGATGACGATTTAACTGAAAAGTTATTTAGCCTTAATATTGCTTTAGAATCTCCAAACATTAATATAACTAAAGTTTTTCACGATAATGTTCTTTTTCCTTTAACTGCAACAGATAAAGTTGGAACAAATACGTCTGAAGAAAACCACAGAAAATTAGGTTCAAAATATGGGTTTTTGTATTTATACGATTCTAATGGTGATGGAACACGTTCTAGAGATATTAATGATAGGGAATCACAAGTAGACTTTAAATACTTAAGAGTTCCATATACAAGCGCCTTTTTTGATGAAGAGCAAATATATGGATATGATATGAACTTGCCTGATGATACACACGATTGGCCAATATATCCAAACCCTGAAGCCGAAACAAATAGCACAATATCTTTAAGCGCGGCTTATGATGATAGTTCTGACGATGCTGTAAGAGATTTTTACTTAAATTCATTTGCTTATGGAAAAATAGAAGTCGAAAGAGAAATCCCTCCTGTGGCTAGAAGCTTTAATATTCTTGGTTGGAATCCTAACGATTTTCCTGTTAGCAGCAAAAGCCGTTATTATGATGAATATTTTAATCAAACCACTTTATCTTACGGGCCCGACCCAAGCTTTGATGGAGCTTTAGATATGGGCACAAAATCAGGTTTGTTTCAAGAAAAATTACACAAAATTGTTCACCCATCTTTTGAAAGTGATTTTACAGGGTGGCAATTAACTCACGTAATTGATAGAACGAACAATTCAGTACAAAATGAAGGGGATGATGATAAGGGTATAGATTGGTGGAACGGTAGTAGGTGTATTACAACAGCAAGAATAGAAGGTGTTTTTTTAAGTTCTAGTGACAGCAGAAGCGATGGTAGGTATTCATATTCACAAACAGGCGACAATGGAAACTATGGAGCCGCTCAATCTTATGATGATAGATTCAGTTCAGATAATGAGGATGGTTTAGTTCTTGGTGATAAAGATAATAACTTTTTTTATTATGTTAACACAATAAGAGAAGGGGCTTTAATGTCGGCTATCAATCTAAGGGATTGGTTAGTTATGGAAGGTTATATAAGTCCGGGCTTAGATGGTAGCGGTGATTGGGATAGCTCGTTTCCTACGGAAGATGAAGATGAAGCAGGCCACCAATTTTTCTATAGATTACCTAATTTACGTTGGCCTAGTTCAGATGCGTTTAACAATGTAATTTTAGGAAGAGTTCATTCTTTTGAAACGATAGACAGTACTCAAGGGTGTGCTATAAATTATTTTGGTATATATCAAAGAATATTATACGACTTAAACGCTTCCAATAAATTTGCAGCCCATATTTTAGGTAGAAACTATGATGGCTCAGGTTTGGAAGAATATGTAGATTCTTTTGAATATGATGATGGTATTAATTCAGCAATAGTAAACCCAATAGACGTATTGGTTGATATACTTTACAGAGAAGTTGGTATTAAAGGTGTTTTAAATGAGGAAAAATATTTTGAAGTAAGAAAATTTTATGAAGCAATGCCACAAAGCGCTTTAATAAATTTTTTTGATGATGATTGGACTGCTGATTATCTTGACAGAGTTGCAGGAAACACTTTTGATACATTATTTCAAGCTAGAATAGGTTTAGATAAAATTGAAAATGTACAAACTGTACTACAGAGACTGTCTGCAGATTTTGGGTTTATATATAGATTCAATCAAAGAAATGAATTGATTGTTGATTATATAAAAGAATATCAAGATAATGAAGTAATTCAAATTAAAGCTAAAGATATAAATAAAATATCATATCAAAAAACTAAAATTGAAGATGTTTATAAAGATTTGGTTGTTAAATATGATTATGATGTTTATTCAGATTCATACAGAAAACAGTTCCCTAGAGACAATAGTATAGACGAAGAATATACAACTGCTGAGTATTATTGTGAAGAAATATTTGGAACTGAATATGACAATGATTATTACAAGTTAGACGACAACAACAAAAAAGAAATAGAACTGAAATATGTTGGCGATTTTATAACTGCTTCTTTGTTGCACGCAAAACATTTAGCTTTTAATATGAATCAAAAATTAATTTTAAAATTTGATTTACCTATTTCATATATATATTTAGAGGTTGGAGATGTTTTATCTTTTGATTCTTTGGTTGAAGGTATAAAACCCTATGGTATAGATTATACACAAGAAAATATAATAAATGGCCAATTAATGTTCCCGCACTTTATAATTACAAAAACTAATAAAGCTAGAAACAAAATAAGCCTTGAAGTTATGCAGGTACCTAAAAACTTTGTTAGTTTGCTTGATGGAATATTTGTAAACACTTTAATGGAAAAATATCCAAATATGTTTGATGATAGGTTTCCAAAAGTTTCTAGAAAAGAATCTACAGAAGTAGATTTTGCAGAAAACTTAACAGCTCGTTGGGTAGATACAAGTTCTGCAGTTAAAAGCGTTTATTCAGATGAAGTTGTTACATTTGAAGTTGTGTCTAAAACCCCTTACTCTTATGAAGTAATAAATGAAAGTGGAGAAATAGTAAATTATGAAGAAGTTGCTACTGATATTGTTGATGATTATAGATATTATATTAACATAAAACAAACTAATGTATTGTATACCCCAAACAAACATCAAAACAGTTACAGTAAAATTGTAATAACAAACAATTCGGGTGACAAACAAGCCTTATTAATAATATCAAGGCCAACAATAAACGAAGTTTACAACCAAGAAAGGTTTAGTAGGTTTTTTCCAAGTGTAAATAGAAATAAAGATAATTACATTAAATTTATTGATAATTGTTTGACAAAAAATATCAATAAAACACTTAATAAAAATATACTTGATATGTATGATTTAAATAAAGACGGCGTTGTAGATGCAAAAGATATATCAGAATACGCAAGAAGTTTAAACGATTGGCAAAACAAACCTATAGCAACTAGAGCTTTATTTAGTTTTGATAGAGGACAAGCTTTTGTTGATACAGACGGGATTCCTAGCGTTATCTTAATAGCTTATAAAGGTAAAATTAAAATAACTAAAACTTGTAATGATAATTGGTTGTTTAGAGTTTACAAAAATGTTATAGTAATTACGCCTATAGGAGACGTAGAAATTCCAACCAACTTGTTTAATTATGTTGGTAATGTTAAATTTAAAAGATTTAAATGTACTAATTTTAATGGTGAATTAATTAAATCAGGGCTGTCTGTTGCTGTAGAACGTCAGTTAGGGTTAATAGTAGAAGATACTTCTAGCATAAGTGGTAAGTCAGAAATTATTGACCAACAAGTTATTACACACCCTCACCCAAACCCCACAAAGGAGCGTATTAAAAAATCTTTTGTAGAAAATGAGGTTAATGTACAGACAAACAATTTTGTTGGGAAAAGTACGCACTCTAGTGCACAAAAAATAGATAGAATATATGAATTAAATAAATTTACAAGAAGTGGAGATAGATATTAATGAGTCAAGGAAGTGTAGGAAGCGTAAGAATTTATTGTGATATTGTTCAATATGCGCAAGCTATTGGAAAAGTAAGAAATTATGGTATGAACCATATTGATAATAGCAGAAGCGAAGCGTCTCATAAGGTTTGGACTATGTCTCCATATAATTATAATCAATATACAAACGACACTACAACACAATCAGATAGAATGAATTGGGTGGCTAACTTATCAAAGGGCGAATATACTTATGAAAGTGATATTGACTACAATTTTTGTGGATTAATTTCTAGCGCCAACTATGCGGCAGTATTAGGTCACAATTTACAATCTAGTCAAAATGCTGAAAACAGCGATTTCCCTACGTCTCCGTTAGGGTGTAGTGTAGAAGTTTATGGTAAAGATGTTGGTTCTGAAACTGATGAGTATATTACTGCTAACTATATAAAAAATATTATAAACACATCTTATAACCCAACTTTAGCAACACAAGAGGGTGATGGATTCTCTATGTGGGAAATAAAATTTAACGATATGTCATATAATAGTATGTATAAATATTCTAACTTAGTTTTTAATATTTATGGATTTGATGATGAAGGTGATAACTCTGACAGAACAGGCTCTAGAACACAAGAAGAACCTTTTTATTTTCCAAGAGAAGGTGAAGTAATAGAGCAAACATCAAGAAGTTCAAACATTAATATAGGCGCTCTCAGTGTGGGTAAATATTTTGATTTTCCTAACGTGGACTTAACAATAAATAGAGATTATCAGCATAAAGAAATAAATAATACGCAAACATTAGCAGGTTATGATTATACAACTATATATAATTACAAATCCCCAAGTTGGGGCCCTTATGGTTGTTTTACTGTTTCTAAATTCCCATACCCAAATTATGACACTACTAGCCAAACCGGTAGAAGAAGTTGGAATTTAAAGTTTTCTTATGTAGATAACACAGACATTTTTACCCCAAAACAAGGTAAGCACTCTTCATTTGGTTCTTGGCATAACGAAAGTACTACAGAATTAGAACATAACTCATTTAAACCTAACGATACTATTACAGGATTTTTAAGTTTAACATTAGGCGGTCAATTACCTTTTGTATTTTGTCCTAACCATACTTATGATGAAAATGGTGATGTAGATAGCGAATTTGCTTTATGTAAAGTAGTTGGCAAAACAATTAAATTTAGCCAAGTAGCACACAATGTATGGTCTGTATCTATGACGATTTCTGAGATTTGGTAGGCTCGGGTAAAACAATGCCCATTTCTATAGAGGCCCACCTTATAATGTTATCTATAAAATCTTTAAATTCATCAGAGTTTAAATGTTTTGTAGATTCTAAACCAAAATAATCTTTGATAGTTCTATGCATTTCATCTTCAGTATAACCTAACTCACTACTTAAGGTGCGTACCAAAACTCTATAATACGCATTTTGTTGCGGAGAACTGCTTTTTTCGGCACCTTTTATTTCTAATTCGACATCACCTTCAATATTGTATAAATAGTCCTTAAAACCACTTAAATCATATAGTGTTAATTTTCCTTGTTTTATTTTGCCTGCGAATTTCATTTTATTTCACACCTACTTTCATATTCTGCCTCACAATTAGGACAATCAAAAACACTAACTATACCCTCGCCATGATATCCAAAATCACCAAAAGGATAATCGCAACGCCATATAACTTTTGTATCACAATGCCAACAGTTCATTTTATTTCCTTAAATTCTGTAATTGGAATTTGTATAATTGGCTCAACATCAAACTCATCACGAGTATTTTTTGTTCTCCCGCCCCAAATTATTTTGTAATTATCTGTTTTATCATATCTATAATAATAATCACCATCATATAATCTAACCGCAAATAAGAATGGCAGTCTCGATGTCCTATAATACTCTACACCTTTCATATACTTAGAATAAGATAATATAAAATGTGGATATTGTTTATAAGTTCTATTTAAACATTTCACTTCTAACCAAGCAACTGCAGCTTTGTTATTGACAACCATATAATCAATTATATGATGTTTATGCATTTTTTGTAATTTACAACCCCAAAACCCTTCAATTTTTTGAGAAAATGCATTTTCTTTTTCTAACGAATTTTTATTTTCATATGTTTCTCTCATTTAGTAAAATATCTCCTTAATAAATAAAACGCTTCTTTCCATAGGTTTACCTTATAAATTTGCTCAAACTTAGCCATTCCTATATCGTGTCTTTTGCGATGATGTTTACGACACAAAGGGACACAAGAAAAATCTTTGAGCCCGTCTTTGTTTGCTCCGCCCATAGCCAAATGTTCTAAATGGTCGGGGTCTACAGGGCTGCTACCACACACTAAACAATAATGTGATTTTATATATTTAATGTAATCTTTACTATCTACCATAATTTTAACCAATCCATTACATAGTATACGAATACATACCAAAACGAAATACCTATAAAAAACATTCCTATATATATTATAAAATTAATCCAATTCATATTACTTACTCTCTTTCTTTTTATAGTCTACTATCCAATCATTTAATTCAATGATACAGTATAGTTTTCCTCGGTCTTCTTTAACAATTTGTATATCGACGTGTTCTGACGGTTTTAACCATTGAGGTATTTTCTTTCTAACTTTAGCCTGCACTTTAACTTTGTCATCTATTAAAACATCTACTTCTTCATGACAACCTAACGCTCTTCCGTTAGAGCCCCAAGCCCTAACCGCTTTTATTTCGTGTAATTCGCAGGTGTCTACAATTTCTTTTTCAAATCTATTGCCCTTTGCTTTGCTTTTGTTTGGCGCCATATTCTCTCCTGTTTTTCCATATCATCTAAGTCTTCTGCAGAAATCTCAACTTCGTCAGTATGGTGTTCGTAATTTTGTAATATTTGTGTATCAATTCTGTCTAAATGGTCTTGCCAAAATTTTGCTTCGGCTTCGTATAGAAACTTAGAACCATCAGACGTTATGTATATAAAATGTAATTCTTTTTTTACCATAATGAATTATAACTCACTTTCTTAGGTCTTTTTTTGTAGTATTGCTTCCAACATATTTTACAACAATATGATTTACGACTCATGCTTCTATAAAATTCGCTCTCGGGTTTTTCTTCGTTGCATTTAGTACATATAAAATAACCTTTTTTGCTGTTTTCTTGTAAATTTATAGATTTGCGATTTTTTGGCGGCACTACATATTTACGAGACATACTCTTCACCTTCTTGTAATCCTTTAACTACAATTTTTCCAATACCGTCTAAAGCTGCGCACGCTATCTTAAAAGCAGGCGAATTGTCAGAAGATACTTCTGTTATAGCTAACAAAGCTTCAACAGAAATGCTTGATATTGTAGTTAAGCCTTTTGTATAAGTTTTAACTTTTTTAATATTTTCTTTAAGATTTTGTAAATCTTCCATATTATCTCCTATCTGTAAGGGTTTATTTTTGTTTTACAACAACTTGAATCTTCATTATGAATCTTAAACAAACCTCCTAATACTACTCTTCCACACGCACTACACCGACCTTTTCTAGAGTTGCCTGTAGTGTCTAGAGGATAATCTTCGTCTAAGTTTATCTTCTTTTCAGTAGATATAATCTCATCTTCAAAGACTCTATTTTTTAAATATCTTATTGGGTCTTTACGATATACTTTAGGTCTATCAATTATATATTTTTTAGTATGAGCCATAATTTTAACATAATCTTCTTTAGTAATATGTCTCTTCCAATATGCAATCGCCTCTTTTTTGGTAGTTTTCTTATCGTATAAGTTATACCAATTTTCAAACTCAAGAGTAGGCGCAGGCCGATAGGTGGTTTTAGTCCCCTTACCCAAGACCTCAGAAAGGTCTACCCATCTTGGCTCTGCACCTTTTTTATCTCTTATTAAAACCTGCATTTAGAAAGGGATGTCCTCGTCTTTAGCAGTTGACTGTGATGGTTCTGTACTGTTAGAATTTTCAACTACACCAACCTCATCAGATTTAGCGCTTAAATTCATTCCAACACTTTTAATTACAGTTCCTTGTTTGTTATACCAACCTGCTATCTTAAGTTTTGTTCCTGCAGGTATGGTTCTTGTTACTTCTATTTTTCCCGACAAATTGGGTCTTCTATTTTCTTCAGTAGCGTCCGCGTTGTCGTAGATAGTAGCTTTTCCAAAATCAATATATTCTGACATTAAGCTATTCCTCCTTGTATTTCTCTTAAATGTTTAGGTAAACTATTAGTTTCATCTTTTGGTGTAGCTATTCCAAATTCTCTAGCCATAGCATTTACCATTCTTTCATAGATACTTTCTTGTTCTACACAACCAATACTTTCTTTAAACATAACCCAAGCGTCGTGTTGAATAGAGTCTAATGAATTTACCTCTTTTGTTTCTTTGTCTACATATTCTTTTAACTCTACAAAATAATTGGGCCCCCATAAGTGTACCCACAATTTGTAAACAGAATACTCTTCTAGACAGCAATCATGCCATTTGCCTTGCAACCAAAAGTCACAAAGCTCTTTAGCCCAAGCGTCTATATTTTTTGCTTTAAAGTCAGTCAAAGCTTTTGCTGACCTCTCTAACTTTTCTATTTTCATTATATCTCCCAATGTAAGTCTGACATTTTACATTTTAATATTTTAGCCAAACTTTTCTGTCTATCTTTATTAGGTTTTCTTCTACCGGCAATCCACTGACTAACCTCTGTGAAATGCACCCCAATAACTTTTGCTATGTGGGTTTGTTTTAATCCGGAATCGACTATTCTTTGTTTAAGTTCAGAATTAACCATTGTAATCCCCTTCCATTATCTTATTATTAGCGACATCTACCCACCCTCTCATTTGATAATTATACTCAAGTTTAGGTTCGATTGGCTGATTTTCTATGGACTCTCTAATTTCCATTTCTTCGTGAGCAGAAGCCATTGCATTAGATGATTCATCAATCCAAATACACTCACCACATTCCCAACTGTTTTTAGTACAGTTTTCTTTATGTTCTCTAGCTTCTTTAGTATTGCAAAACCAACTCATTCTTCGCTCTTTTCTTTGTCTTTAATAGCCTTATCCATATCATTAGCTATTTCATTTAACATCTTAGTAAACATTTTATCGTTTGTAGTATATCTAACATAACCTTCTAATACAAAAGTTAATCTACTAAGCGTGTTTTTTATATACTGTATATCAGTATCTACTTTTTTGATTTTTTCATTAACGCTCATTATACCTCCGTCTGTAATTTTGGAAGACTGTCTAACTTATCAATTAAAGCAGAAGCGTCTTGTTTTGTCATTGACTTAGACTCTTCTTCTGTTAGAGGTTCACTTCCTGTTTCGTGTAATAATTTATTAACTAACATCATTTGTTTTTCTGTAGCTAACTTAACTTCTTCTTGTTTTGGTAAATCTTCACCTATCCATAATTCTAAACCAAAACCAAATAAACCCATACATTTTACAAAACACCTTTGTTTAGTGTCTGATATTTGTCTTGATGTTGGGTTTGAAACTGCTTTAAACTTGTTGTCCATAACAGGTAACCACATATCTCTAACACAACCCTCAATTACAAGTGCGCAGTGTACCATAGCGGTACCGTCCGGATAATACATAACATCTCTTTCGACACCTTTAGCATCAGTAAATTCTGTAAATGATATTGTAGAATTTGGAAACTTTGTAATTAAAACATTCCAAGCGTGAGCCCAAGATATATACGATATCCCAAACTTTTGTTCTACCATATTAGATGTATCAACTTTTTTAAATTCATCATATATTTCATTGTATTTCATTTTATCTCCTATTTAACTAAATCTTAAAAGACCCTCAGGCGCGGTAAAAGAAAGGAAAACAAAACGCGCCTGTTGAACAAAGGGTCTATAAACAGAGTCTCAAAAAGGCTATATAAGGAAGTGGCAATGCAAAACAACAAAACAACCACATAAAATAACCTCGTCTGACCTCACGGTTACAGCTCTCAACTCTACCTTATAATCAAAAAACAATCATCATTAATTTGACGATAACATAAATTAAAACATTTTTTGCATTAATTCCAAACATTTTTTGCAATAAAGCAAAAATAATTATAATTTATAAAGAGAAATAAAAAAGTGCTTGTATAATATAAACTGTATAACATAAATTAATGGCCCAATTTCGTTTGGCTTAAATCTTTTAGGGAATTGGTGAAATATAAAGCGCTACTAAAAGGGGATTTTAACATAAGCGCAGCACAAACCGAAAACAGTTGAGTGCGTTAATATGTCAATGTTGATGAAAAAATAACTGTTCGACTGATTTATAAACATTTGTAAGCAGTTATCCAAGTTGAAGATTCGACCGTAGGTCAAAAGGGATAAGGTTACTCTACTTCTAGTGGGGGTAGGGAACCTCTATCCAAAATCTCAGATTCTCTCATAAGTCAATAAGTTCTTAGTATTAATATAAATATTGTTATAATCATAAAAACTAGGCATATCTTTTAAAATATAAACATAACATTTATAACTTTGCCCGTTTTTTGTAGGTATATTGCTAATTATAAAGAAATCGTCAAGTACTCTTTTATAAAAAGTACCTTCGCCCTCTAATATATCTAACGCGTGTAGTGTGTTTGGCGTTATTTGGTATATTTCACCGCTAATTTTGTACCCTTCGTCTGAATTATAAAGAATAGCAGGAAATCCGCCTAAATTAACCATTTTGAATTTTGACACCGATTCCGCTTCACCAATATAAACGGACGATTCCAACAAATGACTGTTAGAATGATTTTTCTTTAAAGTGCCGTATACAAATACTTTATCTGTTTCCATTACATAATTTATGATTTATTCTGTTATTTTTCTAATCTTTTGTATATAATTTTCTCTATACGCTCTTCTATTTGATTGCGTTTTTTATCTGAACAAGGTAAGTCTTTACATTGTTCCCAAACTATATCACTAAGACAGTTACAACACATATTATATAATTCTCTTAATGTATTTCGTAAAGACACGTCTAATAACTCTTGTTCATTACAATCTGAACATTCGTTAGTTATAGTGTTGTTATGCTCACAAACATCATCTAAGTAAGATTCTAGGCCAAAACTCTTAGCGACCTCATTTATTTTCTTAGATAAGTCATAATGCATATTTTCTGTTATTTTACCTTGTACAATAAATATTGCTTTATCTTTGCTCATTTATAACTCCTTTTTTGTGTAATTTTTCAAATTTAATGAGAGTCGACTAGCCTTGTATGGTTGTCAGTCTGTCTCGTCGAACGAGGTTTAGGTGAGCAATTAAGTTCTCTACGCCATTTTTCATCAATGTACTAATCTTGTAACATTGAACAAGACTTATGTCTTGACTCTCATTTATAATAAATTTTCTGATGGAAAACATATCCCCGTAACCACCTGTAAAACAGGTAATTACAGGGATATTGTAACATAACATAAGGAATGTTATTAGACTTGAACAGTCGGTCTTTTCTTGGCCGCCGCTTTTTTCATTGGTGGCGCTACTGACCTACTTTGCAACGCTATACGCTCATTACGTTCATTGCGTCTTTGCAGTTGTCTTGCTCCGTCTACGTCAAAATTTACAGAAACATACTGTCCTGTACCATTTTCGTCTTCTAACTCATCTAATGTTAAAGATTCATTTTCGGCGAAATCTAACGTTTCTTGTGCTTCGTAATCGCCATGCATACCCATTGCGATTTGGTCGGCCCAATTGTCAACAATATCATATTCTGACATTTGACCCATTTGATACAGAATCAACATTCTTTCTTCTTCTGTCATTTTATTCTCCTTTTCGTTTTTATTTGAACTTTAGTGTTCAAGACTTGGCTTCCCAAGTTTCGCGGAATCACCGCTCATCAGTTGAACTGCCTGTAAATGGACGACGAACTGAATCGCCGTCCAAATACAAGATTTATGTTATTCATTGAATGCGTCGATAGCCAACTTAAGCATTGCTATAACGACAACAACAATGAATATTGTCACTATATCCACTATTTACGTCCTTGTCTGTTCCTTCCAACATACACCACAGTACCAAGAATCGTCCGTATCGTACATCTTTTGACGTAACTTGTGTGATACTTGACCGCATTCGTCACAGTTATCTTTTTCGTATCTACAGTGAAAGCCCGTTTCGTGATTTACTTCCGGCTTAAACTCTTCGATATCAGTGTAACCGCTTCCGTAGTTAGTCCCGATACTACCGTAATAATTTGGTGTAGCAGTACTTTTGCTTTGTTGCACAAGAGCCGCACTTCTGTTCCAACCAACGCGTGTTGTAGTACAACCGCCAAAGTCGAAAACGTGTGGCTTGTATGAATTGTTGCTAAACCAAGTTTTACCGTCCCAATGTCCTAGATGTTTGTTGACAATCTTGAATCCACCGTTACTGTCAAGAAACGCAAGTTTTGAATGACCGATGAACTCGGAAATCAAACGTAAAGTTGCGTTGTTTTTAATCCAAAACTTTGGTAACTGTTTCAGGTAATCGTTGTTGAATACCTGAGTATCTGACAATTTCTTGTCGTCGCGTACATTGTTGATTACCCCGTTGTGAGCAAAAACTAAGTTGTCATTGACAAAAAACGGGTGAACATTCGTTGTACCCTCAGATGACCCGTGCGTCCCGATTCTGAAATGTAACAGAAACGCGGTAGATTTTCTGTATTTTTTGTGTAACTTTTGATAATCGTCATTGAACGTAGTAAAGTCACGATACTTTCGAACGTGTATTTTACCGTTGTCGGCGTAAGCCAAGCCCGCTCCGTCGTTATTGTTTTCGAACGACGTTTGAAGAATATCTTCGTTAAGTGTTTTTGCGTTACGTTTTTGTAATGTAAGTAAGCACATTGTATTTTCTCCTTATTTATGTTTTATTTTATTTATGAACTACATTGTCCAAGACACCGCACATCTCACGACGTTCGGTGTTTCGGGTATTAAACCCATCATCAGTTGGACTGATTACCTATCAAGACCGTATGGAATTTGCTTTGGATTCGATAAACTCTTAGCCAAAGACTTTCGTTGGTCTATAAGATATTTGTTGAGATTTGGGTATTTTACTGTGTTTGACTTAACAAACCCAACGTACGTACCAAGGCTCAAAGAACTCATTGACGTTAATTTACAGTAATCTATCAAAGACTCAACATATTCGACATTTTTCATAAAAGCCGTAGGATTCAAATTACCTTTGAATATACGGCATTCTATGGTTGACGAGTTTTGAAAGTTCCACGCACCCCTATCGCCGCCAACACCCTTAACGCATTTTATGTTGCTAGTTGCGTCAATGTACTTCGTTACCGAAGAACGGTATGGTGTAGGATTGTAGTTGTCGTCACGCCAATAACTCAATATTGCGCGTTTTACACGACTAAGGTTATTCAACCTCAAATTAGCCCATTCGTTTTGTTCGTCGACAGAACGTTGACTAATCAACATTGTGAAATGCGGGTAATCATACGTCATTTTCAAAACTTTGAAAGCCTCCAAAGATGACATAGAATTACGCGAAACGTGTAAGTGCATACCTGCTGTCTCAGTATTGAATGACTTCAAATATTTCTGAAACCTACCAAATATACTGCTAAAGTTGATATTTCTGTAGGCATTGTATGTCATAGGATATGACACAATTTCAAAGCCATAATTAAGACTTCCGTCACGTTTTACATAAAACAGTTTATATCCGTCCGAACTACGAATGTTCATTATCTCGTCGGCTATGATATCTCGCATTTTAGATGAAACATGACGCTTGCACTCTACCTCAAGTTCAAACCCCTTATATGAGTATTTAGTAAACTTTGCTTGATTCGCACTAAAACTACGTATTTTACCTTTTATTGAGCGAAAATACCTTGGTGTTGGTTTTGTACTGTAATCCATTATAAGATTTTCAAGATTGTCAACCTTACAAGATTCACAACAACCCTCATCATCAAGGTAATCATCACGCAAATAAGTACACATACCGCAATACTCTAAACCTCGCTCTTCTTTGGTTGGGTGCGTTACATTGCTAGTTACTACAAACGTACTGTTAGAATACTGATATGCCGTAGTCCCGGCCATAACGTATCTGTTACTGTATCTAGACAAAGTATCTGCTTTTGCGTGTAAAACGTCAAGCATCGCAAGAGCCATATTTGAACTCGCATACATAATGTTGTCGCGAACGATGTCGGTTGAGTCTTTACCTTTGTAAAACTCAATCTTAGCGTTTTTAAACATCATTAGAGGTATATACGCTTTTGTCATTTTGTTGAATTTACCGCTTTTTACAAAAGGTACGGTATATTCGCCTTTTTGACAAGGCGCCCAACCCGCGTGTCTATTCACTGCTACTGAGCCAATTACACCTCCACTGCTTTTGTACGAATTTTCAAGCAAGTTAAGAATGTCAAAATCAAAACCATAACGTCTGTATATTGACCCGCTTGCCGGCCCGCACGAAAGTTGCGCAAAGTAAGTGTGTACAAGTTCTTTTGCATATTTACTTGAATTGTATAAACGAATAACTTTTTTGAATCTCTTCACGATATTCGTATAACTGTTCAAATGACGCACTTCTTCAACAAAAGCATCTTCTGACACTAAATCAGCGATAATCTTTTGAAACTGTTTGTGTGTTGTAAATACCTCAGAACTGCACAAAACGTTCTCTGCAACTGTGCCGTTTGTATCAAATATTTGCTCAATTAAGCACAATTTCACACCTATTAAAGTGGTGAGCGGGGGCGGTAATTCTTCATTTGATAACTCTAAAGTATTAATGTAGCCCTCTTCGTTACGTTTCGCATATAAGGTTTTTATGCTAAGTTTATTTATTCTTTGCATTTTTATCTCCTATTTGTTTTTTTTATTTAGTTATGAATTACTACCGTAATTCTGTTCAAGACACCGCACATCTCACGACGTACGGTGTTTCGTCGATAAACGACTCATCAGTTGAACTACAACAACAAACAAAAATTTGTTATAATCGTATCTCTACATATTTCTTGTCTATATCATAATGTATTGAGTGTATACATAAGTCCGGGAACGCGGATAAGTTTGCGTCACCGTCGTCCATAAACCGTTCTACGGAATCAATCAATGGAAATATAAACTCCGATTTGTCGACCGGCAACAGTATTTTCGTCCCAATGTTTGTTACTACGTAAAGTCTGTAACAAGTGAATTGTAACTGTATAAACGGGTTTTTAAAGTGATTTCGCATTTGTGAAATAACTACGTCCCATTCAATAGTTGCGGAAACTATGTTTTTAGCCCGGAAATCGGAACATTCGTTCTGATATAACTCTAACCGTTCTTGTAAAATATTACCGGTTTGCGAAGGTATAAACGTAATACGTTCGCTATAATCATATTCAGGAATTGATGAATGTATCATAATTTGCGTCCTTTCATTTGTTTAAAGTAATCTGTCCAAGACACGGTAATTAACCGTGTTTCGTCCATCAGGACTCATCAGTTGAACTAAAACGTAACAGTTGCATAATTACAATGGAAAAGGAAAGAGTAATTAGGAATGTCGAACGACATAATTACTGCGTTTGTGCGTATAAGGAAACGTAACCATGCAACTGCGTAAGTTTACATTATATAAGTTTAGTTACAGAATCACGCATATAAGGCGTAATTGGTGTATCTTTACTTGTATAATCAATATAACTTGATTTAAAGTAATCAGCCGTATGTACGATTTTCCACTTCCATAACGACATAATCGGTTTTACAGGTTTTCCGTCAAATTTGATATTATTTGCTTGGAATTGTGATAAAACATAATTGATGTGTCTTGTCGTACTTGGTGAAAATTTTCTATCTACAATTATAAGAGCGTGCTTTATGTCAATCTTCGCAACTTCTGTATTATAACTAAAGATAAAGTGTTTGCTAATTTTCAAGTTATTTTTATACCTTTTGAGTGTGTACGTCATTTACGTAATCTCCTTTGTTTATTGTCAAGTGTTCAAGACACGGTATATTTCGCAACATTCCGTGTTTCGGGTATTTAACCGCTCATCAGTTGAACTGTGAATATACAGCAACCCCCAACCAAAACGCCAAAACGTAGGTAAACGGGTTTATCAGTACAAATTCAAACATAGTGTTCCTTTCCTTTGTTAACGTAATAATTAATAACTTTTGCGTCTAAACTTCTTTACCGTTATAACAGGCATATAACCAATCTTACGAAATAACCGTGAGAATATAATTTCTACGATTGTTGCGTTTCTATACCAATATAACTTATTGTCCGCCGTCTTACGTAATAACTCGAGCGTGTTTTCGGTTATGTTATCTTGCGGTACGTCTGAAATATTGAGAGTGTTCAAATTTACCGCTTTACCGTTTCCGGCCTGTAGTTTTGTAATTTGCATATCTTATGTTCCTTTACGTTGTTTTTGTTTCCTGTCCAAGACACCGCACGTTTCGCAACATTCGGTGTTTCGACCATTAGGTCTCTTCAGTTGAACTATGACTGTTTACCGGCTTTTGTATGGTTGATGACCACTCTTTCCGGTATCACACCCGCACCGCTTGTGTTTGTGAAATTGTCGCGAGTTTTAACAGTTGTCTGTGCGTCCGTACAACCTCGCTCTTTTTCTGTAGTAATTGCGTGTGTGCTTTGCTCCCCCGTTTTTGTAAACGTTCCGTCCTCGTTACGTTTTACCTTTTCCGGGTCTCTCAAGTCAACTTGTGTCCTTTCCGCTAGCCCTTGTATATTGTGCCTAACTTCGACACACTGACCGGCTGACCAACTCAAACCGCATTCTTTTAAAGAGTCTTTATTTTCTGTTATGTAGACTCTAGACCCTATTACCGTTGAAGTGCTTCCGAACATATCCGAAGAACTATTCGTTACGGCACTACAAGTGATTTTAATACCGTTTGGCAATACAATCACTGTGTTTAAGTTTGCTTCTATAGTTTTAGTTGCTTTGTTAACTTTAGAGTTATTTATCTTATTTATCATTTTATTTTCCATTCTACCGCGTTTGCGGTTGTTTGTTGTTGTTGTGCGTTGTTGCACTGTTCAAGACCGCCGTTGTTTATACTGTTGTTGTAGCCTTTGACGGTTTCGACTCTTGAAGTCTCATCAGTTGAACTTTACAAAATAAAAAGAATAAAAATATTATCTCGGTAACTTGTCGTTACCTTTGGTTACTATCGGCATTGCCGGTTGTCCTCGCCCTCGCGTTTAGGTTGTCCCCCTCGTAAGGGGTAGTAACTTTTCTATATCGTTGCTAATTTAATCTTAAGACCTTTTCCGCCGTCGGTAAGGTGGTTTTCCGTACCTGTCATATCCGCTGTTCTACCGTGTTTGTGTCAATCTGCTGTAATTTGGTTTTTCGGCATTGAGATTTGTCCATTTCCGTTTTGACCTTTTTTTCATCTGCTCCCCTAATCCCCGTCTCTCGACGGATATTTTCTCTAAATCTCTTAATATTTGTCTCAAAAAGCAACAATGTCATCGTCGACATTAAAAGAATATATCACTTTTTAAACTTCTATGCAAACATTCTTTTACATATCATTAAGTTTTTTTGCGTGCAAAACGTGCAAAAATTGAAGAGTTGTTTCACGGCCTGTTTCACGGTGCTTTTTTTCTACCTATACCCAAGTTCAGGTGCTTACACTTTTGGCCCTAAAAAGGGCAACCACGGCCCGCATTTGGCTTTTTAGAACTTGCGCACCCCCCTGCACCGGATAGCCAAATATCAGTGTGTCCCCCGTCGTGAATCGCACAAAATGTAAAATGGAACTTTGAAACTTTTTCCCGTTTCCAAAAAAACTTTGAAAATAACTTTGAAAAATTTGTATATTAGTATATGAGCAATATAATCAAATCACCCGCTAAAGTTAAGGCTATAGAGCTATATGCTTCTATACCTAGTATAACCAATGAAGAAGTGTCTAATACTGTAGGTGTATCTATAGATAGTGTTAAGCATTGGCGTAGAGACCCTAATTTTATAGATGCTATATATGATAGGTATATGTTAGAGTTTGGTGGAGAGTTGCCGAGCGTTCTCACTGCTATGATACGTGAGGCTAAAGCAGGTAATGTACAGGCAGGTAGATTAGTATTAGAGCATAGTGGTAAACTTGTAAAGAATATAAATGTTACTGTAGATAGTCCTTTTGAGAAGTTTTTAAAGAAAGTAGAAAATATAGAGGACGCAGAGATAGTAGAAGATGATGTTATAGTAGATATAGTAGAAGAGTTGCCGGAAAATCACGATTTACCACCTAGAAATGAAGAAAATCAAGCAAAACGTGCGAAAAAAGAGAAAAAAGAGTTAAATAAAAGTATAAAAGATGAGATTAAGCGTCAAGA